>PPYF01370420.1_pt1 | contig 26608 bp, 24 predicted proteins | sample 1559871 | NCBI WGS metagenome assembly PPYF01 (sample SAMN08240021, study PRJNA423297) | Human gut metagenome, whole genome shotgun sequencing project. | reverse complement strand
GAATGCGCCATTCCGCCGACGCCCATACCGGGCATTAAGGAGACGGCGATGATTGAATGGATTATCCGGCGCTCGGTCGCCAACCGCTTCCTGGTGATGATGGGGGTGTTATTTCTGAGCCTGTGGGGCGGTTGGACCATCGTAAATACGCCGGTTGACGCGCTGCCGGATCTCTCTGACGTGCAGGTGATCGTCAAAACCAGCTACCCAGGCCAGGCGCCGCAGATTGTCGAAAATCAGGTTACCTATCCGCTGACCACTACCATGCTGTCGGTACCGGGTGCCAAAACGGTCCGCGGGTTCTCGCAGTTTGGCGACTCCTACGTATACGTCATTTTTGAAGACGGTACCGATCTGTACTGGGCGCGTTCGCGCGTGCTGGAGTATTTAAATCAGGTACAGGGCAAACTGCCGCAGGGCGTCAGTTCAGAAATTGGCCCCGACGCGACCGGGGTGGGCTGGATTTTTGAATATGCGCTGGTGGATAAAAGCGGCAAACACGATCTGGCAGAGCTGCGCTCATTGCAGGATTGGTTCCTGAAGTATGAGCTGAAAACGATCCCCAACGTGGCGGAAGTCGCCTCGGTGGGCGGGGTGGTGAAGCAGTATCAGGTGCAGGTCGACCCGATGAAGCTTGCTCAGTACGGCATAAGCTTAAGTGAGGTCAAACAGGCGCTAACTTCGTCCAACCAGGAAGCGGGCGGATCGTCGGTTGAAATGGCTGAAGCGGAATATATGGTCCGCGCGACGGGCTATCTGAAAAGCCTTGATGATTTTAATCACATTGTCCTGAAGGCCGGAGAGAACGGCGTACCGATCTATCTGAAAGATGTGGCCCGGGTGCAGATTGGCCCGGAAATGCGCCGCGGGATCGCGGAATTTAACGGTGAAGGTGAAGTGGCGGGCGGCGTGGTCTTACTGCGTTCCGGCAAAAATGCCCGTGAAGTGATTACGGCGGTGAAAGAGAAGTTGGCTGCGCTGCAAAAAAGCCTGCCGCCGGGCGTTGAGGTGGTGACCACCTATGACCGTAGCCAGCTTATCGACAGGGCTATCGACAACCTGCGCTCGAAGCTGATTGAAGAATTTATCGTGGTGGCAGTGGTCTGCGCGCTGTTTCTCTGGCATCTGCGCTCGGCGCTGGTGGCGATCGTCTCGCTGCCGCTGGGACTGTGTATTGCCTTTATTGTCATGCACTTCCAGGGATTGAATGCCAATATTATGTCGCTGGGTGGGATCGCCATCGCGGTAGGGGCGATGGTGGATGCGGCGATCGTGATGATCGAGAACGCCCACAAGCGGCTGGAGCACTGGCAGGAGGCTCATCCCGGGCAGTTGATGGACAACAGCACCCGCTGGCGGGAGATCACCGACGCTGCGGTAGAAGTGGGGCCGGCGCTGTTTATCAGCCTGCTGATTATTACTCTGTCATTTATCCCGATCTTCACTCTTGAAGGGCAGGAGGGACGGCTGTTTGGCCCACTGGCCTTTACCAAAACCTACGCCATGGCGGGGGCAGCCGCGCTGGCGATCGTGGTTATCCCGATTCTGATGGGTTTTTGGATCAAGGGGAAGATCCCCGCAGAGGCGAGCAATCCGCTGAACCGCTTTCTGATCGCTCTCTATCATCCTCTGCTGCTGAAAGTGCTGCGCCGGCCGAAGCTGACGCTGCTGGTTGCGCTGCTGTCGATGTTTACCGTGCTGTGGCCGCTCAGCAAAGTGGGCGGTGAATTTTTGCCGAAGATCAACGAAGGTGACCTGCTGTACATGCCATCAACGCTGCCGGGGATTTCGCCGGGGCAGGCGGCGGTGCTGCTACAACAAACCGATAAGCTGATTAAAACGGTGCCGGAAGTGGCCTCGGTATTTGGTAAGTCGGGTAAAGCGGAGACGGCAACCGACTCTGCGCCGCTGGAGATGATCGAAACCACGATCCAGCTTAAGCCGCAGGATCAGTGGCGGCCGGGAATGACCCTCGACAAAATTATCGACGAACTCGATGCCACCGTGCGTCTGCCGGGGCTGGCGAACCTGTGGGTACCACCGATTCGTAACCGTATTGATATGCTGTCCACCGGGATTAAGAGCCCGATTGGAATCAAGGTGTCGGGCACTTCGTTAGCTGACATTGATGATGCCGCGCAGCATATTGAAACGGTGGCGAAAACGGTTCCTGGGGTGGTTTCGGCGCTGGCTGAACGGCTGGAAGGTGGGCGCTATATCGATGTGGATATCGACCGGCAAAAAGCCGCGCGCTACGGGATGACCGTGGGTGATGTGCAGCTGTTTGTCTCATCCGCCATTGGGGGGGCAACGATCGGGGAGACCGTGGAAGGTGTGGCGCGATACCCGATCAACATCCGCTATCCGCAGGGATTCCGCGATGGCCCGACGGCGCTGCGTCAGCTACCGATTCTGACTCCCGGTAAACAGCAAATTACGCTGGGTGACGTGGCGCAGGTGAAGGTGGTTTCCGGTCCGACGATGCTGAAAACGGAAAATGCCCGCCCGGCGAGCTGGATTTATATCGACGCGCGAGACCGCGATATGGTCTCGGTAGTGCGCGATCTGCAAACCGCGATTAACCGCAGCGTCACGCTAAAACCCGGTACCAGCGTGGCTTTCTCCGGTCAGTTTGAGCTTCTGGAGCACGCCAACAAAAAACTCAAGCTGATGGTGCCGATGACGGTGATGATTATCTTCATTCTGCTGTATCTGGCTTTTCGCCGGGTGGAAGAGGCGCTGCTGATTCTGATGAGCCTGCCGTTTGCGTTGGTTGGCGGTATCTGGTTCCTCTACTGGCAAGGGTTCCACATGTCGGTGGCAACGGGCACCGGGTTTATTGCGCTGGCTGGGGTGGCGGCCGAGTTTGGGGTGGTCATGCTGATGTATTTGCGCCATGCCATCGAGGCCGATCCAGCGCTGCAGGACCCGAAAACCTTCAGTGAGGAACGCCTGGATGACGCGCTGTATCACGGTGCGGTACTGCGCGTTCGGCCTAAAGCCATGACCGTCGCCGTGATTATTGCCGGTCTGTTGCCTATTCTATGGGGAACCGGTGCGGGTTCAGAAGTGATGAGCCGCATCGCGGCACCGATGATTGGCGGCATGATCACCGCGCCGCTGCTATCGTTGTTTATTATCCCTGCGGCTTATAAATTGATAGCGTTACAGCGCAATAAACACCACGGATAATCGCACGGGGCTGTTCATTTAAGATTGAGATACCCGGGGCGACCATCGGGTTGGGTGTCCCTCCGGGAACCCAATCCCGGTGTTTCCCCTAATGCATTGAGGTAAGTGAACAGCATCTCGCCAAAGGGTGGCGGACAACATTCGGAACCACACTCATGACCCGGCTAAGTGACGCGACGTCGGGAATACAAGGAGCGATGACATGTACCATATCCTCATCACCGGTGCCACCGGTCTGGTTGGTGGGCACTTACTCAACATGCTGCGCCGCGAGCCGCAGGTCGAATCCATCATCGCTCCCACTCGCCGACCGCTGGAACACGCTTTCGGTATTGGCAATCCGCATAATGCCGACCTGCGCGAGGCGCTGGCGGAAGTGAATACGCCAGTTGATACCGTCTTTTGTTGTCTGGGCACCACGCAGAGCGAGGCGGGTTCGAAGTCAGCGTTCACTTACGTTGACTACGATTTGGTGGTGGAAACGGGACTCACGGGGCTCCGGCTTGGTGCGCAGCAGATGCTGGTGGTTAGCGCGATGGGCGCGAATACCCAATCGCCATTCTTTTACAATCGCGTCAAAGGACAAGCGGAGGCGGCACTGATTGCGCAAGGTTGGTCAAAGTTGACGCTAGCGCGTCCGTCTATGCTGCTGGGCGACCGACGTTTGCCTCGGCTCAACGAACAGCTGCTGGCGCCGTTGTTTAGTCTGCTACCGGGAAACTGGAAGTCGATTCAGGCGGAAGATGTGGCGAAAGCAATGCTGAAAATGGCGAAGGAGCCTGGAACGGTTCCGCTGACGATACTGTCGTCACGACAGCTTAGAGAAATGGCCCGGCAGTGAATCTGCCGGGCAGCATGCTTACTGGATGTAGGTAAACGCAGTGGTGACACGCTTAACACCGCTCACGCGGCTGGCGATGTCGGCTGCGGCTTTGCCTTCACGGTCGGTAACCAGACCCATCAGGAACACTTCGCCGTTTTCCGTCGTCGCCTTCACGTTGGAGGATTTCACCTGGTCGGTCGTCAACAGCTGAGAACGAACTTTGGTGGTAATCCATGTATCAGAAGACGAGGTACCAAGGCTGATTGGCTGCCCCTGACGAATTTCGTTGAAGACTTCCGTTGCACCGTCTACGCCGACGGCAATCTGCTTCGCACGCGCGGCGAGGCTCAGATCCGGCGCCTGACCGGTTAACAGAACTTTGCCCTGATACGCGGTCACATTGATGCGGGCTTCTTTCTTAATCTGTGCATCTTTCGACAGGGCGCTGTTCACGCGAACTTCCAGCGTGCTGTCATCCACCTGAGTTCCCACTGTACGCGGATCGGTAGCGGCTTTGGTGCCGACTGCGGCCGTGCCAACAACGGCGGCGGCAATGCATCCCTGAAGCAGCAATGCGGAAATAAGGACTGCGAGGGTCGAAATTGCCTTCATTTATTCTCCTTAGTCGTCCTGGTGTGGGAAAAGAGTGTTATCAATCAGATCGCATAGGCAGTTAACCGTGAGCATATGCATTTCCTGAATACGCGCGCTGCGGTGCGAAGGGATGCGAATTTCGACATCCTGTTGCCCCAGCAGGCCCGCCAGCTCACCACCGTCATAGCCGGTGAGGGCGACGATGGTCATATCACGGGTAACGGCAGCTTCGACCGCTTTGACGATATCGCGACTGTTACCCCGCGTAGAGATAGCCAGTAGCACGTCGCCGGCGTGACCCAGCGCGCGTACCTGCTTGGCGTAGATCTCTTCGTGTAGACGATCGTTCGCTATCGCGGTTAAGACCACATTATCACTGTTTAGTGCAATCGCTGGTAAACCAGGGCGCTCGGTTTCATAGCGGTTAATCATGCAGGCAGCAAAATGCTGTGCGTTGGCCGCAGAAGAACCGTTGCCACAACAGAGAATTTTGTTGCCGTTAAGCAGTGACTGTACCAGGGTCATCGCTGCTCGGGAGATAGCGTCCGGAAGCGCTTCCGCCGCCGCGATTTGGGTTTGAATGCTTTCGGTGAAGCACACTTTAATTCTTTCGAGCACGATATCCCTTTACATTCTGTTAGCTAAAAGCGTTCTGGAGCCATTCGATCTCATTGCCCGTGAAGGCTAACACATCGAAACGGCAATCCACAGTATCAAAACTCCCATTGTGCCGGGCAAGCCACAAGCGGGCAGTCTGTAATAATTTTTGTTGTTTGCTGCGGGTCACACTGGCGGCTGCACCGCCGTAGGCCGCGGACGAACGGTAACGGACTTCGACAAACACCGTTACCGTAGCGTCATGCATAATCAGGTCAATCTCGCCGCTACGTTCATGCACGTTGGCGGCGATAAACTTCAGCCCCTGCTTTTCCAGCCAGCGACGCGCGCGGAGTTCCACCGCATCGCCGCGCTGTTTAGTGGTTAACTGGCGGGGACCACCTGTCCGTGTTGGTATTTGAGCCATGATAACTTCCTGTTAATCACGCAGTCCGGGTTGGCGCTGAGATCGCCAGTATTGCCGTTGATCTCGAAGCCCGGCATGCCGCGCATCTGGGCGAAATGATTCGCCAGCGCCCAGGCATCAACGCCCATCGCGTACAGACGAGCCAGCGAGTAGTCATTGTTGACCGCACGCAGCGCCTGCTGCATCAATGCCGGATTGCTGCCAGCCAGCATTGGAATTTCGCTGTATTGCAGGCCTTCCATCTCCAGACGGAAGTCCGGGCCTGAAGTGCCCTGCGCGCTACGCGAGCTGGCATACAGCAGAGAACCGCTCTGGCTGCCGTTACGCATCGCAATCATCGGTTTGATAAAGGCAATTTCTTCCGGCGTTGCCAGAATATAGGCAGCGTCGACCTTACCGCTACCGGTAATCTGTGCGTCGGTTGGGGCGGCTGGGATAGTCAGGCCGCCGATGGTCACACCCTGCGGCTGCGACTGGGTGGAGATAACCGGCGTGCCGGACAGCGCAATGCCGGAACCGCCGTTCACGCCGCCGCGCAGTTCAGACAGCGAACCGAATTTCTGCTGCAGCACCGTGCCGCCGCCCAGCTTCTGCCACTCATCGGCAAAGGCCTGCGTCACGCGATCGCCAAGGGTATTGCGCGGTACCAGCAGCAACGGAGATTGTTTGCCCTGCTCATGGATATGTCGCGCGGCATCGCGGGCTTCATCTTCAGGAGAGAGCGCGAAGTAACAGATGTTGGCGTGATTGCTCACGTTTTCTGGTTGGTTGAGCGCCAGTACGTTCAGCGAGGTGTTGCTTTTCAGCAACTCATCAACGTTGTTTTTCAGCAGTGGGCCGACCACCAGGCTAACGCCATCCTGCTGCGCCTGTGCCAGAATCTGGTTCAGCGGCTGGGCGGAAGTGTCATAAATTTTCAGCTCGGCGGATGGGTTTGCCGCTACGCTCGCGACAGCCTGTGGCTGCGCGGTGGGTGCAGGCTCTGCGGTCTCTGGTGTTGCTGCGGTGTCTGACTGGGCGGTGGCCGCGGCCTGAACCGGTGCTGCGGCCGCTGGTGCCTGCACCGGTGCCTGGGTTTGTGGGGAGGTCAGATCGGTAACTTCCGCCTGCGATGGGCTGATAACATCCGTGGACGCCGCTTGCGCCACCTGCTCAGGTACGGCGCTGCCGCTCACCGGTGAGATACCGTTCTTCGCCGCTTCAAAGCCTTTTTGAATGGTGCGGCCAAAGACCGACGCCTGGCCGCTTAATGGCAGCAGCAGGGCGATTTTATTGACCGAAGCCGGTTTAAAGCTCTGCACGTTCGCCAGCTGTGACGGCAACACTTTCGCCCCCGGGTTTTGCGGGTAGCGAGTCTGCCAGTCTTTAATCCCGGCTTTCATCATGTCGGGATCGTTGCGGTTATCAAACCAGACGCGCTGCAGATCCAGCCAGCCTTGCAGGACGTTCTCATCGGCATTGATGACCAGCGCGTTTGCCTGCGCCTGAGTCATGGAGGAGAGCACCTGCCAGGTGGCATCGCTGTTTTGCTGCTTTTCCGCTTGTGTCGCCAGCAGCGGAGCCTGAGCAATCAACGCCCGCAGTAGCGTCAGCGATGGTTTGCCCTGCTCGGCAGAGATGGTGTCTTGCCAGAAACGCGCCTGCAGTGCGCTGTCGAAATCATCGGCTTTGAGTTTTTGCAGTAATGCCTGTGCGCCGGCAAAATCTTTCTGCGCCAGCTTTACCTCAACGGCCAGCAGCGACTGCTCCTGGCGCTGTGCAGCGTTAAGCTCCTGCGGCAGCTGGTTGTACAATTCCAGCGCCTGCTGGCTCTTACCTTCTTTCAGCAGTGCACGAATGGCGAGTAATTGCCAGTTGGTCTTGCTATCATTCGAGCTTTGCTGCATCTGTTGCAGATAAAAGCCGGAGTCAGCCTGCGTCGCACCCTGAAGTTGGGCGGCACTCTGATCGGGAGCCTGGGTTCCACAGCCTGCAAAAATCAGCGCAGCCAGGATAACAGGCAGACAGCGCGCGGCTTTCATACGAGAAAATGTTGAGGGTACCATACTGTATCCAGTGATATTTTTTACGCAATGCTCAATATTAAATCGGCAATACGGACTAAACAATGAAACAACACGAATCGGCGGATAATACTCAAGGCCAACTCTTTATTGTACCTACTCCTATCGGAAATTTGGCTGATATTACCCAACGAGCGCTAGAAGTATTGCAAGCTGTTGATTTAATTGCGGCTGAAGACACGCGACATACCGGTTTATTGCTGCAACACTTCGCAATTAACGCCCGGATGTTTGCGCTGCACGATCACAATGAGCAACAAAAAGCACAAATGCTGGTGGATAAGCTCAAAGAGGGGCTGAACATCGCGCTGGTTTCCGATGCCGGCACGCCGCTGATAAACGATCCTGGCTACCATTTGGTGCGCACCTGCCGTGAAGCAGGTATCCGCGTGGTTCCACTGCCGGGGCCTTGTGCAGCGATTGCCGCGCTGAGTGCCGCAGGGCTGCCGTCAGACCGTTTCTGCTACGAAGGCTTTTTGCCGGCCAAATCCAAAGGCCGCCGCGATGCGATGAAGGCAATCGAAACGGAACCGCGCACCCTGATTTTCTACGAATCTACCCACCGTCTTCTCGATAGCCTGGAGGATATGGTCGCGGTGTGGGGGGAAGCGCGCTATGTGGTGCTGGCCCGTGAGCTAACCAAAACCTGGGAAACCATTCACGGCGCGCCGGTAGGTGAACTGCTGGCGTGGGTGAAAGAGGATGAAAACCGTCGCAAGGGTGAAATGGTGCTGATTGTCGAAGGCCATAAAGCGCAGGATGACGAACTGCCGGCCGACGCGCTGCGTACCCTGACGCTGCTGCAAAGTGAGCTACCGCTGAAGAAAGCGGCGGCGCTGGCGGCGGAAATTCACGGCGTGAAGAAAAACGCGCTGTATAAGTATGCCCTGGAGCAGCAGGAGGAGTAAGCGCGGTCCTTACAGTTTCATGCCTTAAGCGTCAGTAGATGACGGCGCTTAAGGCAGAAGGATTGCTGTGGAAGGGTTACGTTGAAGAATATAACGAGCCGTCCACAAGGCATGTCACGTGGTTATGCAACCAGAGAAATGATGCCGGTATCGCGGTATTCACGCTGGCTTTCAGATAGTGCGCTACCGCAGCTTCTTTTCCCTCTCCGGCAATTAACAGCAAGACTTCTTTGGCATTGAGAATATCCTTCAGGCCTAACGTTATTCCTGATTTAACGTCGTGGTTTGCCGTTTTTAACATCTCATGCTGGCGCGTTTGTGCATCAAGATGGCTGATATGGCAAAATGGTTCGAGGGAACCTCCGGGCTCATTCAGCCCCAGGTGCCCGTTTTTGCCAAGCCCTAAGAGACATAAATCGAGGCCGTCGCGCTGGGCAATTAAATCAGTGATTCGCTTACACTCTTTCTCATCAATATTCTCAGATTGGAAACTGATGAGCTGATCGTCGCGCAAACCAAGAGGCTGCACGATGTGCTGCTGCAGGAAGGATTCGCATGTTCCAGGTGAGAGTAAAGGAAGGTTCACCCATTCGTCCAGTTTCACAAAGCTGACACGTTTGATATCGGTTCTGCGTTGGCGGACTTTCTCGACAAAGTATCGATAGGTGAGTAAAGGCGTAGCGCCTGTTGCCAGACAGAGAGTGGCGTTAGGTTTATTTTCTATCAGTGTGATCAGATGGTCGCTGGCTCGATGGCTTAAGGCATCGTAGTCATCACATTGTTGGATATCGTGCATAATTGCTCCTTGTGCTGTGGGGGCAGTGATGCCCCCATTCCGTTTACAGAATGCCCAATGCAGACGCGATAATAGACAGTACAAACGTTATGCCGATCAGTAATACCGGATGCACTTTCTTCGCCCGCAACAGGTAGTACATCAATAGGGTATAGCCCATCGGTAAAATATTCGGGAAAACCTTATCGAAGAAATCCTGCTGTAATGCCACCTTATGGGTGCTGTCGATAGCAAACGACGTCACGACGTTAATATGGACATAGGAGGCGATAAGACCGCCGATAACCGTGATTCCAAGGATCGTGGCCGAACGGGCTATCATTTGTGAATTTTCCCGGACCTTATCAATCGCTTTAATACCGACGGTGTAACCAATATGTGTCCAGCCTACGCGCAGGAAAAAGATCATCAAATAGACCGCGAAGAATAGAATTGGCCCTAGCAGGTTGCCCTGGCTGGCGAAGGATGAGCAGATCCCAGCCATAATCGGCAGCAGAGTGAACCAGAAAATAGCGTCACCAATCCCTCCTATTGGCCCAAAGAGAGCAACCTTTAGCCCTTTGATTGTGCTGCGGTTTTCGCCTTTTTCCTCCATGGAGATCAACAACCCCATCAGGAAACCGACCAGATTTGGGTGGGTGTTGATAAACTCCAGATGATCCTTCATGGCCGCGCTCAGGCCTTCTTTATCATCTTTGTAGATCTTTTTCAGGATAGGCAACATCGCCCAGGTAAAACCACCCGCCTGCATCCTTTCATAGTTAAAACTGGCCTGAAGCAGGGATGAGCGAAAACCTAGACGGGTAATGTCCTTTTTACTGATTTCAGATGCCATTGCTGTAATCCTCTTCGTTATTGTTTTCCGTGACGGGCTGCGGTTGAGCCTGCTGTTTTGCTTTGGCATTGAAAAACTCATACACGGCAAATCCTGCGCCCAATACGGCTACCGGGAGAAGGTTATTGACCTGGATATAGCAAACAAAGAGGAAACCGGCGATCAGGTATGGAATGTATTGGGCTTTGAACATGACGCGCAGCAATAGCCCGAAACCGACGGCAGGCAGAATGCCACCGGCCACTTCGAACCCGTGGGTCAGCCAGGCTGGCATGGCTTTCACCAGCGCCTGCATGGCCCCTTGTGCCAGATAGGTGCACAGGAACGCAATAATGGCGTAGGTTGCCGCAACAATAAGCATGGTTAACCAGTTTAAGCGGGAGAAACCACTGGTATCCGCTTCTTTAGCACAGGTATCGGCTTTCGTCATAAAGAGCGAAAATGCAGAGTAGAAGAATAAGATGACGTACTGCATCAGTAAGCTGAACGGCAGGCCGAGACCGATGGCTGTTTTTGCATCTATGCCAGTAGAGCAGGCAATAACGGTGGTCATTAACCCCGCCATGATTGGGTTAGGAGGCTGCACACCGCCGGCTGGCGTGAGGCCAGCAAAGGCCAGTTCGGTTAAGCCGCCGGTAATCAGACCCGTTTGCAGATCGCCAAGAATTGCCCCAGTTAATGTACAGACGATAATTGGGCGGAATAAGAATAAGGCTTCCAGCCAAAAATCAATACCTAAGAAAAAAACCAGAGCTGATAGGGATATGCCTTGAAGAAGTGTTATTTCATGCATTTTATTTCCTCAGGAGAATAAGTCCTTTTATTTATGAGTTAATTTATTCTGGAATGGATTCTTTTGCTTCGCTGGGGACGTCCTGAATAAAAATATTTACGCCATGGTGTTTAATGAATTTCAGGTCGCTAAGATCCTGTTTATCGACGTAGACTTTGCTGCTAATTTGTTTTTTTCCTTCGGAAAAATGCATATTTCCAACGTTAACATCTTTCAGGTCAATACCACCTTCGATAATTTTCCTGACCGTTTGCGGTGTACGGCAGATCAGGAATAATTTCTGGTGTGGTGCTGCTTTACCGATGACATTGATGGTTTTTTCTATAGAAAAGAATCGAATACCAAAACCATAGGTCTCGGCTGTGATACTCATTAGCTTCTGCTGGATGTCATCTTTCGCCACTTCATCATCGACCACGACTAGCAGGTTGGCACCTATAGTAGATGTCCAGGTGACTCCAACTTGGCCGTGAACCAGACGATTATCGATGCGTGTTAATAAAATATTAGGGCCATTCATAATTAAATCCTCACCATAAAAAATTTGCATAAAAATGTTTTTTTGGATATATTGCTATCATGGTATTTAAGTCATGAATTTATTTGACGAATTTTAAAATACAATACCTCCCGCATAGTGTTTATAAAGAGCGCTATCTACTCTATAGAGGTGGCGCTCTTTATTTTAAATATCAGAGGTAAGCGGTTTTAAGATTATTTTTGATTAGGCAATAAGCGGTTCGCTGAGCCGCATACATTTATTTTGCTACGCACCACCTCTTTCATCGCATTCATACCGACGCGCATGTAATAGCGCGGGTCATTACCTTCTGGGTTCTCCGCAAACCACTCTTTTACCGCGGCGGCAAAGGCGATTTTCAGCTCAGTCGCAACGTTGACCTTACACACGCCGAGTTCGATGGTACGACGAACGTATTCATCGGGAACATCGCTTGCGCCATGCAGCACCAGCGGGATGTCCACCACTTCACGAATTTCTGCCAGACGCTGGAAATCGATTTTAGGTTTTTTGGTATACAGGCCGTGGGCGGTGCCGATGGCTACGGCAAGGCTGTCTACGCCCGTACGTTCGACAAAACGTTTAGCTTCCATTGGGTCGGTCAGGAATGCGCTTTCCGCATCGACGCTCATGTCGTCTTCTACGCCACCTAAGCGCCCCAATTCAGCTTCGACGCTGCAATCATGGGCGTGACAAAAATCGACGACTGATTTCACCAGCTTCACATTCTCTTCAAACGGTGAGTGGCTGCCATCAATCATCGCGCTACGTACGCCGGCATTCACTTTGTGGCGGATATCATCCAGCGATTCATGGTGATCGAGGTGCAGCGCCAGCGGCATATCGTAGCTGGTGGAGTAAGCGCGACACAGCGCATAGATCTCTTCCAGCGCGATATGCTTAAACGTCCCCGGCGTCCCGGCGAGGATCACCGGAGACTGCATTTCACTACACACTTCGAGGATCGCCTGGATCGTTTCGGCGTTGTGGATATTAAAAGCCGGCACCGCGTAGCCTTTTGCCTGCGCGTCCTGCAGAAGATATTTGGTGGAGATAATGCTCATGATTCGTTCCTCTTAATCCTGCCACGGGTGAATAACAACGCCCTGTACGACGCGGTTAACCGTGCCGTTGGCGGATGGCGTATCGGGGGTATTACCGACCTTGATTGACTGCGTCAGCGCAAAGACCTGGGCGTAGGTCAGGAAGCAGAAAGCCAGCTCCATATCGTTAAAATGGCGGGCTGGTGGCAGCAGGATATGCGGGCCTGATTCGATGATGGCATCGGTGTCTGCCGCAATAGCGACGACACGTTTTGCCTGCTGGTCACGGCGCAGTTCAGCCAGCAGGTCGAGATCGTACTGGCGGGTGTAAGGGTGGCTGGAGATAAACACCACGATCAGCGTTTCATTATCGACCAATGATTTAGGACCATGGCGGAAACCGGTCGGCGAGTCGTAAAACGCGGCGAGCTTACCGGCCGTCAGCTCCAGAACCTTCAGCGCGGATTCACGCGCAACGCCCTGTAGGCCGCCGCTGCCGAGATAAACGATTCTTTTCCAGTTTTCTTCGCCAAATACGCCGTGGCTGAAGTCGCCCAGTGAGCTCAAAATAGCCTGGCAGCGGTCTGCGACGTCGCGGAAGGTAAGGCTGTTGATGGTGGTTGGCGCGAATACCGCCAGGCAGCTCGCCATCATGGTAGTGATACTGCTGGTCATGGCAAAGCCGCGATCGTGCGTTTCTGCTGGCATCAGCAGTGCAAAGGCGTTGTCGCAGTTGACCGCATTTTTATACAGGCTGCCTGCTTCATTGCAGGTGATCGACAGGTGGTAGCACTCGGGAACAAACTGATTGGCTAGCTCAACGGCGGCGACGCTCTCCGGGCTGTTGCCAGAACGGGCAAACGAGATCAGCAGCAGCGGATGGGCGGGATTTAGATAGTCCATCGGGTTAGTGACCAGGTCGGTCGTCGGTACCGCGCTGATGTTTTTCCCGGTATGGCTGGCGAGCCAAGGGGAGATAATATCGCCGATAAAGGCCGAAGTACCGGCGCCGGTCAGCACGATTCGCAGATCTTCTTTCGCCAGCAGCGGTGTAAGAAAACCATCAATGTCAGCGCGAATCTTTTCAATGTTGGAGAGTGAACGGATCCAGCAGCTTGGCTGCTGGCGGATCTCTTCTTCTGTCCATGTACCGGTTGCAGAGAGAGCTGGGGTATAGGTTTCAGGCATAACTCAGTCCTTAGTCTTGTGAAATCCACATCAGACGCAGGCAAATTGTCGTTGTCTTTCGTTTCGTTTCACTTTTTCGTATATCAGTTAATTAAAATCTATAGAAAAGAAAACGAAAGTTCAATGACGAAAAATGAAATAAAACGAAATCTGTGATCGGTGAACCGTAGAGTGTTGGTATCTGATTGATTTTTAATGAGTAGTTAAAATAAGAAAATATTAAGTTCTTTTGTGAAAAGAAAGGAAAAGAAAGGCCTTGCGATCGACGACCGAAGGCCAAAGGGGCACACCATAAAGGGGATTAAAGGGAGAGCCGCTGGCCCTGAACCCAGATATCTTGAATGTGTAGACCGCCATCAAGGGCGATAATGCTGGCGCGTTTACCCACCTTCAGCGACCCGAGCTGTCCGTCGATACCTAACAAACGAGCCGGATGCAGCGATGCCATATGAATCGCCTCTGCAGGCGAAACGCCGGTAAGTTCCACCATATTACGCACGGCAGCATCCACGGATAGCGTGCTGCCGGCCAGTCCGCCGGATGCGGTGCGTACAATCCCGCCGCGCATTTCAACCTGCTCGCCGCACAAGGTGTATTGCCCGTCCGGCATGCCGGCGGCCTGCATGGCATCAGTTATCAGCACGACGCGTTCTTTGGCACAGCTGCAGCACAGTTTCATCGCCGCCGGATGCACGTGATGCCCGTCGGCAATGAGCTCCAGCCATGCGCGCGGGTCGGTTAATCCTGCACCGACCATTCCCGGCTCGCGGTGATGTAAGCCGGTCATGCCGTTAAAGCAGTGCACCAAACCGTCCGCTCCGGCATCAAATGCGGCGCGGGTTTGTTCCCAGGTGGCCGCACTGTGACCTAGCATCACCCGCACGTTTTGCTGCTTGAGGTGACGAATGGCTTCTACTGCCCCAGGCTTTTCTGGCGCGAGGGCGACCACGCGTAGAGTGCCTTGAGAGACCGCTATCAGCTCATCAAGTTCGCTGATATCCAGCTCGCGAAACAGCGCCGGAGGATGCGCGCCTTTATTCTGCGGCGTGAAGTAGGGGCCTTCCAGATAGCTACCCAGCACTTGTGCGCCAGGGCCACCGGCGTGGTATCGCTTCGCAATACGTTCCAGCGCCCGGTGAATCATGTTTAAGGGGGCAGTGACGGTGGTTGGCAGCCAGCCGCCAACCCCTTCACGCGCTTTGTGTATCGCCAGCGTATCGAGCGTATCCGGTGCTTCGTCCATCACATCGACCCCCGCGCCGCCATGGACGTGGGTATCGATATAGGCAGGGCACAGCAGCTCGGCATCGCGCTGCGTGACGCCAGCGGGGATCGGTTCAATCGCCGTAATTACGCCATCGACAATGTGCAATTGATGATCGTCTCGCCAGCCCTGTTCAGTCAGCAAACGCCTGGCGCGTAGGGTTTGCGTCATATGCCTTCCTCGACCGGCGCCTCGTCGCGACAGCGCCCGAGCTCGTCAACCAGGCTAGTGAGGCCGCGATGTCCACACTCCAGCGCCTGCAAACGGAATGCTTCACTGCTGAGTCCATCGCGTTCCATTACCATCTCCAGTAACAGCTGAAGGTTGGTGCCGGTGATGACTTCGCGCCCCGGCTGTTGCATCGCCAGCGTCGAGGACACGCGGAACGGTGTACCGCCGAGCAGGTCGGTCAGGAAGATGATACCTTCCGCACCGTCCAGCTGAGCTACCGCTTCTTCAAGCTGCGCGGTGAGGCGTGCGGTACTTGAGGTTTCAGGAAAATCGATCGCCGCAAACTGTGACTGCTCGCCGAGGATCTGCTTCATCGCTTTTTCCATACCGCTGGCAAACCCGCCGTGTCCCGTCAAAATAATACCTAACATTTCAGACCTCATTTGCTTTACAGGAAGTGGCAGAACTTACCGACGACACCCAGTACCACGGTGATACCGATGAGGCGTAGCGGGCTCCAGCCACGACGAACCAGCCAGTACATCGTCAAGGTATAGACCAGCGGTAAAAATGCGGGCATCAGTTTGTCGATAACGTCAGCCTGTAGTTTGACTACCGCATCACCCGCTTTGATTTCAAGCGTGGTATTCAGACGAACATAGGTGGCTACGAGCGCGCCGATGACGGTCATCCCGACAATAGAGGCCGCGTGGCCCACTTTTTTGGTGTTCGCTTTGATAAGCGGAATGGCGGCAACCCCCATCCGGTAAGCATAGTGTGCAAGACCAAAGCGCAGGCCAAGGTGGACGACGTTAAACATCACCAGGAAGATAATCGCACCGAGAATCGATCCCTGGAGGGCCAGGCTGGCCCCAATCCCACCGCAAATCGGTAGCAGAGTGAGCCAGAACATCGCATCGCCAATCCCACCCAGCGGCGCACCGACGGCAATTTTGGTGCTTTGAATACTGTTAACGTCCTGCTTTGAGCGCTCCATGGCCAGAATAATGCCGATAACAAACGTCACCAAAAACGGATGGGTATTGAAGAAACCCATATGGCCTTTCATCGCACGGGCCAGGTCACGTTTGTTCGTATGGATCTTCTTCAACGCCGGCAGCAGCCCGTAGAGCCAGCCGGAAGCCTGCATACGTTCATAGTTAAATGAAGCCTGTAAGAGCATAGAGCGCCAGGCGACACGGTTAATATCTTTTCGCGTCAGATCTGCGCCAATATTCTGGTCTTCATAAATATTTTCATTCACGCCGGACAGCAATGTTTGTTCGCTTTCCGACACGTTCGGCAGCGCCTGTGGATTAGATTCCATCTTCGAATTCCTCTTTTTTCGCCGCTGGTGCAGCTGCTTCAGGAGATTTGCGCATGAGGTCAATCATCGCCATGGCCAGCGCGGCGGCGGCAATAGCCAGCACCGGTAGCTTGAGCCAGGCTGCGGCAACAAACCCGATAATGAAGTAGGGGATGTAGACGTTTTTCATCATGATTTTCAGCAGCACGGCGAATCCGATGGCCGGCATGATGCCGCCTGCGACGCCAAGGCCGTCAATCAGACGCTCTGGCAACACATCAATGGCGGATTTTGCGTGCTCCGCGCCGAAATAAATGGGCAGGAAGGCACAAAGGAAATAAAAGATACCTAATGCCAGCAGCGCGAGGTAGTTAACGCGCTCTATACCATCGGTATCGGCATTGGCCGCCATGCGGTCACAGCGGGACATGACGCCGGACATCACGGAGAACAAGAAGGTAATCCCCATCTGTACCGCGACGGCAAACGGCACGGCCACGCCGACGGCGACTTCTGGCTTCACGCCGGTGGTGATAGCAAAGGTAGTGCCGACAATCGTCCCGATAATAACGTTAGGTGGCTGTGCACCGGCCAGCGGCGCCAGGCCCATCCAAACCAGCTCCAGCGTACCGCCGGTCAGGATACCGGTATGCAGGTCGCCCAGGATCAGGCCGACCAGCGGGCCCAGTACCACCGGGCGGTGCATATGCGTTAAGCCGTTGAACATATCCAGCCCCGCGATAAAGGCGAGGAGGCCTAACGCGGCAGCTTGCAATAGACTAATTTCCATTGTGAATCCCTCAGAGGAGTTTAAAGAGGTCTACGGCAGCTTCCGTTGGTACGCCCTGTACAAAGCATTCCACACCGGCCTCTTTCAGGCCGTTAAACGCGGCAATATCCTGGGCATCGACAGAAACCGTTTTGGCAATTTGCTGCTTGCCATTGGCGTAGTGCATGTTGCCTACGTTGATACGAGTGACGGGAACGCCGCCTTCAACCAGTTTGAGAAAATCCGCCGGTGATTTGCAGACCAGCAGGATTTTCTGCCGATCGGCAGCGCGATGAATATTGTCGATCACTTTTTGCAGCGACCAGAAACGGACGGCGATCCCTTCGGCCAGCACCATCTCCATTAAATTCTGCTGTACGGTATCCTCAGCAACTTCATCGTTAGCGACCAGCACCAGATTGGCTCCCGCAAATCCAACCCACTGCACGCCGACCTGTCCGTGAATTAATCTTTCATCGATACGGCTAAGAACGATATTTGGCATCGTGTTGTTCCTCTTTGTTGTTATCCGTTTTGGGATGTCGTGGCCAGGCAAGCCGTGTGGTACTGCTGCAAAACGTCCTGAATATGGCTAATGATGAGTTCGCGCGGCGTTGCGCCAAGAACGCCTTCGCGTACTTTGACGTACTGCAAAGGTAAGTACTGGCTGATAAGCGGCAAAGGGATCGTATCGTCCGCCAGGTTGCGCACCAGGCGTTCGAATGCCTCATCAATCTGGCTATCAGGCCAGTAGTAGCGAACGCGGTCGGAGTAGCTATAGCCGCGCGCGAGTCGACGCGCGTTGCCATCACCATGATAGTGGCTCTGCCAATATTCCGGTCTGTCGAGCATGACGTTTTCCAGTACCTGGCGAAGGCCAGAGCTGGCTTTGGCGGGCAGCAATTCTTCTTCAATGGCGGCCAATGAGAAGAGCGCTTCCCGCAGGGCAAAAGTCAGCGCCGGGCCGACTTTTAGGATCGCAAAGTGATCTTTCACTAACTGGCGCAGCGACTGCGGCGTCTGGTAGTCCGTGGAGTGGGCTTCAAAGACCAGTGTGTCATACGCCTCAACCATTTTGCTCAGCTCAACGGCTTTCTGCGGCTGATAATCGATAATATGGCTGTTATCAAACTCAACGCCAGGCTGCACAACCAATGCAATAATACGGGGCCAAATCGCATTCAAGCCTTGCTTTTCAAATGCATGGTGATGGGCTTCGAGCGTCGCACGAGCCGCATCCGGTGTGGTAACGGCCAGCTCGGTTAACGTTTCGTGGGCGCCGCCTGGAACAGGTACTTCGGTGCCAATGACATAGACCAGATCGGCGACGCCAAAGTGGTCAATGCAGGTCTCTTCGGCGATCTTCGCCAGGCGCGCGGCGCGTTCAGCGACGATCTCGTCGGTCAGCGGCACCGGATCGCCCTCGCAGGACATGCTGCAATCAAGGTGGATCTTTTTAAAGCCAGCAGCAACATAGCTTTTAATCAGATCATCGGCGTTGAGCATGGCCTGTTCGGCGGCTAAATTTTGCCAGCGGTTAGGACCCAGATGATCGCCGCCTAAAATCAGCTGATCCTGGGGGAAGTGCAGCGAGTCCGCGAGCTGGCAGACGAAGTCCCGAAAATCAGCCGGAGTCATTCCGGTATAGCCACCGAATTGATCAACCTGATTGGAGGTTGCCTCGATCAGCAGAGGGGTATGATGCGCGTGGGCAAAGCGAAGCGCTGATTCAAGCACCAACGGATGTGCGGAGCAAACGGCGTAAATCCCATTTGCTTTACCTTGTTTATGCAGCGCTACCGTGTCAGTCAGATGTTTCACTTTCCTCTCCAGAACAGATTGCCGTGATAGTTATCTTTCGGTTTGTTTCGTTTAATACTGCATTATGGTGTTGTAAAAATAAAACGAAAGATAATAGTTTTCCGATCTATTTCACAAAAGAAACATAATGAAAGATTTGGGATACTGATGATAGGCGGAGAATGGGGTGATGGCACTTGCATTCTGGTAAAGGAAAGGCGTTAATATGGAAATCGAAATGAAACGAAAGATTGGTTTAAGGGATGCACTATGAGCAGCACTGCAATGTCGACTGAAAAACGTATTACGGGCACCAGTGAAAGGCGTGAGCTCATTATTCAGCGTTTGCGCCAGCAAGGAAGCGTGCAGGTTAACGATCTTTCCACTGATTTTGGCGTCTCAACGGTCACCATTCGCAATGATTTAGCCTTCCTGGAGAAACAGGGGATCGCGGTTCGTGCTTACGGTGGCGCACTGATTTGCGATAGCAACGTGCCGGGTAATGAGCCTTCTGTTGAAGATAAAAGCTCACTCAATACCGCGATTAAGCGGCGCATCGCCGCCGAGGCGGCGCAGCTGATTAAAGCCGGAAATCGCATCATCCTTGACTCCGGGACGACCACGTTTGAAATCGCCCGTATGCTGCGTCAGCATACGGACGTGATTGTCATGACCAATGGTATGAATGTGGCCAATGCGCTGCTGGAAGCCGAGGGGGTTGAGCTGCTGATGACCGGCGGTCATCTTCGCCGTCAGTCGCAATCTTTTTATGGCGATCAGGCCGAGCAATCGTTGCAAAATTACCATTTTGACATGCTGTTCTTAGGCGTCGATGCCATCGATCTTGAGCGTGGGATCAGCACCCATAATGAAGATGAGGCCCGCTTGAATCGACGGATGTCTGAAGTGGCGGAAAAAATCGTCGTGGTCACCGATTCCAGCAAATTTAACCGCTCCAGCCTGCATAAAATTATCGATATGCAGCGCGTCGACATGATTATTGTGGATGAAGGGATCCCGGCGGAAAGCCTCGAAGGGCTGCGTAAAAGCGGTATCGACGTGATTCTGGTCTCGCTGACGGATTAAAAAAAGGGGAGCATGATGCTCCCCTTTTTTATTGGCAGACGGCTATCAGGTCACCGGCGCGGGGTTAAACACCGCCAACTGGTTGTGAAGGCCCCACTGATCCGAGAAGGTTTTCTTACGTCCACTGGCGACGTCGAGAATGAAGTGGAACAGCTTCAGGCCGACGTCTTCAATCGTCTCTTCACCCGTAGCAATCGTGCCTGCGTTGATATCCATTAAGTCATACCAGCGGTTGGCAAGCTCGGTGCGGGTGGCCATCTTGATAACCGGTACCGCCATCAGGCCGTAAGGCGTCCCGCGGCCGGTGGTAAAGACCTGTACGGTGATCCCGGACGCCACCTGCTGAGTACCGCACACAAAATCGCTGGCAGGCGTTGCGGCGTAAATCAGGCCGCGTTTGGTCGGACGCTGGCCCGGCGATAGCACTTCGACGATGGCGCTCTTACCGGATTTAGCAATGGAGCCCAGCGCTTTTTCGACGACGTTCGCCAGCCCGCCTTTTTTGTTGCCCGGAGAGGGGTTGGCGCTGCGGTCCGTTTGTCCCATATCGAGATAGTTATCGTACCAGGCCATCTCCTCCAGCAGGCGTTTACCGACCTCTTCATTGATGGCACGCGGCGTTAACAGATGAATGGCATCGCGGACTTCGGTCACCTCAGAGAACATCACGGTCGCGCCGCAGCGGACCAGCAGGTCGGAGGCGTAGCCCACCGCCGGGTTGGCGGTGACGCCGGAGAACGCATCGCTACCGCCGCATTGCATGCCCACGACCAGCTCGGAAGCCGGACAGGTCTCACGCTGGCGCTTGTTGAGTTTTTCCAGGTGGCGTTCGGCAACAAGCAGAATATCGTCGACCATGGATTTGAAGCCGACGTGCTGTTCATCCTGCAAGCGCACGATGCTGGCGCTATCCACCGGAATGCTCTGCACATCTTCGGTCCCTTCCAGCAGGCGTTCTGGCTGCAGTTTTTCACAGCCAAGGCCGACCACCATCACTTCGCCACCAAAGTTCGGGTTCAGCGCGATATTGTGGATGGTGCGGATAGGCACAATTGCAGCCGGTGCGTTGATCGCGACGCCGCAGCCATAGAGGTGGTTCAGACCCACCACGCCGTCAACGTTGGGGTATTTAGGCAGTAAATCACGCTCGATGATTTTGACGACGTAATCCACCACCCCCGCGACGCAGTGCACGCTGGTGGAGATACCCAGCAGGTTTTTGGTCCCCACGCTGCCGTCGGCATTGCGGTAGCCTTCAAAGGTATACCCTTCAAGCGCTGGCAGCGGCTCTGGCACTTTGGTTGCCAGCGGTAATGTGTTGAGCGGCGGTGCTTTCGGTAAAGCGACCGTGGATTCGTCGATCCAGCTGCCTTTCGCGATGTCACGAATCGCATAGCCGATGACTTCGCCATAGCGAATAATTTCACCGTTCTGTGGAATATCAACCAATGCCACTTTATGGCCCTGTGGAATATGTTCAATTAATTCCAGACCATCAGGGAAACGGGTTCCGGCTTTTAATCCGTTATCGTTGACAATGATCGCAACATTATCTGTTGCATGTACCTTTATATAAAAGGCAGTCGGCGATTCTTGTCTGATCTCAATGTTTGCCATTGTCCAGCATTCTCCAGCAACGGGGTAAAAAGAATAATGTGTATAAGTGTTTTGCTTCTGGTTATAGGAAATAAAAACACCTGAATAATGGAATAAAGAATGTCAGGAGTTCGGATATAAGAATGTGACGCAGATCACTCATCTTCGTGATGCCCCGTGGGGCAAGGGTATCAATGGTTGAAATTGTGCATTAGCGCCCAGTGTTATGTGCATATGATCAATTTAATGAATTATAAAAACGGTTAAATTGGTTTTTTGCACAATGTGCGAGTGTGGGTTCCTGATTATACTGAATCTCGATTTCATGGTGTCTGATTTGTTTTTTGAGACTACCCGTTATCAATAAATAGTCAGCGAAACACACCTTAATAAAAAATAATATAATTAAGGTGTCCTGTACCCGAGGATAATAAAATGATACACGATACTGCTGATGTTGCTGAATCAAAAAAGGGTATGCCTACCCGATATTTAATTTTATTAATTATTTTTATTGTTACGGCCGTTAACTACGCAGACCGCGCAACGCTCTCCATTGCCGGTACATCCGTTGCTGAGGAGCTGGGTCTTAGCGCGGTATCAATGGGGTATATCTTCTCTGCATTTGGTTGGGCTTACTTGCTCATGCAGATCCCCGGTGGTTGGTTACTGGATAAATTTGGCTCGAAGAAAGTGTATACCTACAGCTTATTCTTCTGGTCGCTGTTTACTTTCCTGCAGGGCTTTGTGGGCTTTTTCCCGCTGGCGTGGGCAGGGGTTTCCATGTTTATCATGCGCTTTATGCTCGGTTTCTCTGAAGCGCCATCCTTCCCGGCTAACGCCCGTATTGTGGCCGCCTGGTTCCCAACCAAAGAGCGCGGTACCGCATCCGCAATCTTTAACTCCGCGCAGTATTTCTCCTTAGCACTGTTCTCGCCGCTGCTGGGCTGGCTGACTTTTGCCTGGGGCTGGGAACATGTCTTTACCGTCATGGGGGCAATTGGCTTCGTGCTGACGGCGATGTGGGTCAAGTTCGTCCACAACCCAACCGACCATCCACGGATGACCAAAGAAGAGTTGACGTTCATCGCGGATAACGGCGCCGTGGTCGATATGGACCATAAAAAGCCGGGTAGCGAAGCAGCGAAAGGCCCGAAGCTGGATTACATCAAGCAGTTGCTCAGCAGCCGTATGATGTTAGGGATCTTCTTTGGTCAGTATTTCCTGAACACCATCACCTGGTTCTTCCTGACCTGGTTCCCGATTTACCTGGTGCAGGATAAAGGTATGTCGATTCTGAAGGTTGGGATGGTGGCGTCAATTCCTGCGCTGTGCGGTTTTGGCGGCGGTGTACTGGGCGGCCTGTTCTCTGACTATCTGATTCGCCGCGGCTGCACGCTGACCTTCGCTCGAAAACTGCCTATCGTGCTGGGCATGCTGTTGGCATCAACGATTATTCTGTGCAACTACACCGATAACACGGCGCTGGTGGTGGCATTGATGGCGCTGGCGTTCTTCGGCAAAGGCTTTGGTGCACTGGGCTGGCCGGTTATCTCCGATGTGGCACCGAAAGAGATTGTGGGGCTGTGCGGCGGGCTGTTTAACGTCTTCGGCAACGTGGCCTCTATCGTTACGCCGCTGGTCATCGGCTATATCGTTAGCGAACTGCACTCCTTTAATGGCGCACTGATTTTTGTAGGCTGTTCCGCGCTGATGATGATGGTTTGCTACCTGTTTGTGGTAGGTGACATCAAACGTCTGGAACTGCGGAAGTAAGTCACGACTAACTTAAGGTAATAAAAATGGATAACGCGATTTTCCCTAACAAATTCAAAGCAGCACTGGCTGCAAATCAGGTTCAGATTGGCTGCTGGTCAGCGCTGTCCAGCCCAATCAGTACCGAAGTGTTAGGCCTGGCCGGTTTCGACTGGCTGGTTCTGGACGGTGAACACGCGCCGAACGATGTGACGACGTTAATCCCGCAGCTGATGGCATTAAAAGGCAGCGCCAGCGCGCCGGTGGTGCGTATCCCGACCAACGAGCCGGTGATTATCAAGCGCATGCTGGATATTGGCTTTTATAACTTCCTGATCCCCTTTGTTGAAACTCAGGAGCAGGCAGAGCAGGCGGTCGCCGCCACGCGTTATCCACCAGAAGGCATTCGCGGTGTCTCCGTTTCCCACCGCGGCAACATGTTTGGCACCGTGCCGGATTATTTCGCGCAGTCCAACAAGAACATCACCATCCTTGTACAGATTGAAAGCCAACTGGGTGTAGATAGCGTCGATGCTATCGCCGCGACCGAAGGCGTTGACGGTATTTTCGTGGGACCAAGCGATTTGGCTGCGGCCTTAGGCCACCTTGGCAACGCCTCGCACCCGGAAGTGCAGAAGGCAATTCAACACATCTTTGCCCGTGCCAAAGCGCACGGTAAACCTAGCGGTATTCTGGCTCCGGTTGAAGCTGATGCGCGCCGCTATCTGGAATGGGGAGCCACCTTTGTGGCCGTCGGCAGTGATTTGGGCGTGTTCCGCGCCGGGACGCAGAAACTGGCCGACGCTTTTAAAAAGTAACCACCACGCATACACGCAAAATTGAGGAAATGACGATGAAAGTTGGTTTTATTGGCCTGGGTATCATGGGTAAACCGATGAGTAAAAACCTGCTGAAAGCGGGTTACTCGCTGGTGGTTTGTGACCGCAATCCGGAAAGCGTTGCCGAAGTGATGGCGGCCGGTGCGGAAGCGGCGAGCACGGCAAAAGCCATCGCCGAGCAGTGTGAGGTGATTATCACCATGTTGCCAAACTCCCCACACGTCAAAGAGGTCGCGCTGGGTGAGAACGGGATTATTGATGGTGCGAAACCGGGTACGGTTCTGATTGATATGAGTTCTATCGCTCCGCTGGCAAGCCGTGAAATCAGCGATGCGCTGAAGGCGAAGGGCGTTGATATGCTGGATGCCCCGGTGAGCGGCGGGGAGCCGAAGGCTATCGACGGCACGCTATCGGTGATGGTCGGCGGCGATAAGGCGATTTTCGACAAGTACTATGATCTGATGAAAGCCATGGCAGGTTCCGTGGTGCACACCGGTGAGATTGGCGCGGGCAACGTCACGAAGCTGGCAAACCAGGTGATCGTTGCGCTGAACATCGCGGCGATGTCCGAAGCGCTGACCCTGGCCACCAAAGCGGGCGTAAACCCGGATCTGGTCTATCAGGCAATCCGCGGTGGTCTGGCAGGAAGTACGGTACTGGATGCCAAAGCACCGATGGTCATGGATCGTAACTTCAAACCGGGTTTCCGTATCGATCTGCATATTAAAGATCTGGCCAACGCGCTGGATACTTCCCACGGCGTGGGCGCGCAGCTGCCGTTAACGGCAGCAGTGATGGAGATGATGCAGGCGCTACGTGCCGACGGTCTCGGAACCGCTGACCATAGCGCTATTGCGTGCTACTACGAAAAACTGGCGAAAGTGGAAGTTTCTCGCTAATGACGTCGTGCCCGGTGGCGCTTTGCTGACCGGGCCTACCTTGTAGGCCGGATAAGTCATACGCCATCCGCCGTCGTGCGCTAATAGGCTCAGATATGAAAATCGTAATCGCCCCAGACTCTTATAAAGAAAGCCTCTCTGCTACCGAAGTAGCTCAGGCAATAGAAAAAGGATTTCGGGAAATCTTTCCGGAAGCGCAGTTTGTATCAGTACCGGTCGCCGACGGTGGAGAAGGAACGGTTGAGGCGATGATTGCGGCAACGCAGGGGCGGGCGGTGACTTCAACCGTCACCGGTCCGCTTGGCGATACCGTCGAGGCACAGTGGGGAATTTCGGGCGATGGCCAAACGGCATTTATCGAGATGGCCGCCGCCAGCGGGTTGGCGCTGGTGCCTCCGGAGTTACGTAACCCACTTATTACCACCTCTTACGGTACCGGGGAGCTTATCCTGCAGGCGCTGGAAAGCGGGGTAAAGAACATCATTATCGGCATCGGCGGCAGCGCCACCAACGATGGCGGAGCCGGAATGGTTCAGGCGCTTGGTGCGAAGCTGTGCGACGCTAACGGGGCTGATATTGGCTTTGGCGGCGGTAGCCTGATGAGCCTGAACAATATTGATATTCGCCATCTTGATGCCCGCCTACAGACGTGCAGCATTCGGGTGGCCTGTGATGTCACTAACCCGCTGACCGGCACGTCGGGCGCTTCATTCATCTTTGGCCCGCAGAAAGGGGCCACCGAGGCGATGATCCGCGAGCTGGACCATAACCTGGCGCATTTTGCTGACGTCATTAAAAAATCGCTGCGTGTGGATGTGAAAGAGGTGCCGGGAGCCGGTGCGGCTGGCGGTATGGGGGCGGCGTTAATGGCCTTCCTCGGCGCGGAGCTGCGCAGCGGAATTGAGATTGTGACGCAAGCGCTCAACCTGGAAGAACACATTCATGACTGCACGCTGGTCGTCACCGGTGAGGGGCGCCTTGATAGCCAGAGTATTCACGGTAAAGTCCCGGTTGGCGTGGCTAGCGTCGCGAAAAAATACCATAAGCCGGTGATTGGTATTGCCGGAAGCCTGACGCGTGACGTTGGGATCGTGCATCAGTACGGCATTGATTCGGTGTTTAGCGTTCTCAACCGTATTGGTTCGCTGGAAGAGGCGTTTCGCGACGCAGCGGAGAATATTTACCTCACCTCGCGCAACGTTGCCGCCACGCTGCAAATGGGGATGCAGGCGCAAACTCAAGGGTGACATCGGCGCGCAAACCCACTATACTGCGCGCCGAAGCTGACCAGACAGTCGCCGCTTCGTCGTCGTCCTCTTCGGGGGAGACGGGCGGAGGGGAGGA
>PPYF01027275.1_pt1 | contig 26649 bp, 27 predicted proteins | sample 1559871 | NCBI WGS metagenome assembly PPYF01 (sample SAMN08240021, study PRJNA423297) | Human gut metagenome, whole genome shotgun sequencing project. | reverse complement strand
CACACCCGTTGTGTTAGGTGATAGTCCCCGACGTCAGGGTTGCCTTGTGACCCGCATCGAGCCAAGCTCGGCCAGCACGACCACGCGCACAAAACACATACAGCCGCATGCCAAGGTACCAGCATGCGGCTGTTTTTGTATATATGTCATCACCAGACCTCTTCTATACTTAATACTTTAAACCACTGGCTCCGCCTGCCACTCTTACCTATCAACACTAAACTATGGAAAATTGCATTTCGACTTTGACTTTAGGTTTCAAAACCAATGCTATGTGAACGAATTTTATTAAATTGCCGTCCTTCAACAAAGGAATATTGGCATTAACAATATTTAACTGTCGGGGGGGGTATGTTGCGTCGGTTTTTGTAATTTTGTTGGAAATATCAACCATTTAAATTTTCAAAATGAAAAAAATCCTTCTCTCTGTGATTGCTGTCGCATCGATGGTGCTGACATCGTGCGGCCTTGCGGAAAAAGCAGCCGAATTCGGTTCTCCCAGTATGGACTCCGAATCCACGTATGAGGCCCTTGCTAAACAAGTGAGCGAGTTCGACAAGGGCTGGAAGCCGTTCCGACTCTTAGTCACCAACAAGGGCGTCAACGACGAATGCAGCAACGAGCTCAGCCTGGCCCAGGTATACATGGTAAATGCTGAAAATGAAAAAATCTCCCAGACGGTGCTTCCGAAACTCGGCGACCCCAAACCACTCGATGGCTACAAAGACATCAACTACGACGAGCTGACACCATTGGACCTTTCAGCCGCCACCCTGCTCAAGAATATCAATGACTGCAAGGCCATGATTCCCGAAGGGTTCAAGTTTCTCAATCTTGAAGACTATCTCATCACATACGAACCGCGCGATAAAGGCTATGAGGCTGTGCTGGAAATAAACGTGCAGGAAATAGGAAAAGAAAAGGTGGAGGCCAACGGCAAAAGCTCGGAGGTGTACTACCAGCTTAAGTTCAGAATCGCACCGGACGGTACCATCAGCATAGACGAGAACTGACGAAAAAAACAGACACAGCAAAAGCAGCGCGGGTCAAAGTGGCTCGCGCAGCTTTTTTCCATGCGTTACGATTCACATTCTGTCATCTCAACCGGGCTGTTTCTGCCGGGATTTTATTAAATTTGCGATTTCGACTACCACATTTTCTAAAGACAATGGCATTTAAGCGGACATACAAATTCAACCGGCTCGACCATCTGTATTATACGGGCAAAGGTGGTCCGGCAGTATGGAGTATGTGGTTTTATGTGGAGTGTTTTTTCGTTTTGCCGCCACTCATATTGCTGTTGCTTTGCACGGTCGTGATGGTAAGGGAACAAGCTGTCAACACCGTTCTTGTCATATTATCCATTTGTGTCGCCTGTGCGCTTGCTGCCATCTTGCTTTCAAAGAGGTTATTGGAGAAACTGCGGTTTACGCCGCAACGTGAACGTGCATATTTTCGCCGCTATCCAGGGCGAAAATATTACTCTTATCCCTTTTTCATTGTGATAATAGCTTTCCTTACAAACTCGATATTTGCAGGATTCTTAGTCTTTTACATACTCAAATGGTTAGCCAGCTCCGACATATAGCGATACACCTGGCAGAATTCGATGCAACAAGCAGAAGTTACGATTTTCATTCATTACATAACTATTCGACGAAAATATCACATTGTATACAAGCGCATCCCCACATTGTTTATAAATGTTTTTATGGCTTATGCCCTATAAAAGCTTCTGTCCCTTATGACCTTAAGTCCTTATGTATCCCGCCCTCCGAGGCACTCTCTTACCTATAACCTCTCAACTATCAACTAAAAGCCGTTTTTTATTCAAATATTTTCTCAGGACGATAAAATTGCGTAATTTTGCACCCTGAAAACAAGTTTCTGAAAAAGCATATATTTAGAACTTTAATACTGAAATGAAGATTCTACGAACAGTCGGGCAACTGCGGGAGGCCGTGGTCGGCGCACACAGCGACGGCAAGACTATTGGCCTCGTACCCACCATGGGAGCGTTGCACGACGGGCACATATCGCTGGTGCGACGCGCACGCACCGAAAATGACGTCGTGGTCGTCAGCATTTTCGTCAACCCCACACAGTTCAACAATCCCGACGATCTCCGCACCTACCCGCGCACGGAGGAAGCCGACTGCGCGCTGCTTGAGGCACAGGGCACCGACTATGCCTTTATTCCCACCGTCGAGGAGATCTACCCCGAACCGGACACCCGCGTTTTCGACCTCGGCCCCGTGGCCGAGGTGATGGAGGGCGCGATGCGCCCGGGCCACTTCAACGGCGTGGCTCAGATCGTTAGCAAGCTCTTCGACTGGGCGCAGCCCGACCATGCCTATTTCGGCCACAAGGACATCCAGCAGATAGCCGTAATACGCCGCATGGCCGAAATCATCGGCTTCAAGGGCGAGATAGTGCCCTGCCCCATCCACCGCGAGGCCGACGGATTGGCAATGAGTTCGCGCAATACGCGCCTTTCGGCCGAACAGCGTGCCACAGCCCCTGCCATCTACAAGGCTCTCTGCGCCGCCACCGAGCTTGCCGCACAGGGCAAGAGCGTGGAGGAAGTGCGCAAGGCCACGGTCGACACTCTCAATGCCGTGCCGGGTCTGGAAGTGGAATACTTCGAGATTGTCAATCCGGCCACCATGCAGCCCGTGGCGGAGTGGCGGCAGGCTCCGGAGGGCGCGCTCGGATGCATCACCGTCTACTGCGGCGACGTCCGCCTCATCGACAACATTTCCTTCCCCGCACTGTCATGACAATCGAAATACTGAAATCCAAGATTCACCGCGTGACGGTGACGGAAGCGCGCCTCGACTACATCGGCAGCATCACCATCGACAGCGCACTGATGGAAGCCGCAGGCATCCTGCCCGGCGAACACGTCCACATCGTCAACAACAACAACGGCGCACGCCTCGACACCTACGCCATACCCGGCGAGGCCGGCAGCGGCGTGATATGCCTCAACGGCGCAGCCGCCCGCCTGGTGCAGCCTGGCGACATTGTCATAATCATGGCCTATGCGTCCATGACGCCCGACGAGGCTCGCGGCTTCACACCGCGCGTCATCTTCCCCGACACGGCCACAAACCGCCTTGTCTGACCCCTCTTAAACACCAATCCTAAACCCGTCAATTCTCCTGTCATCATATGTTTGAAAGACTAAGCGACCGCCTCGAACGCAGCTTCAAGCTGCTCAAAGGCCAGGGCAAAATCACAGAAATAAATGTAGCCGACACCCTTAAGGACGTCCGACGCGCTCTTATCGACGCCGACGTGAACTTTGCCACGGCCAAGGCGTTCACCGACGCCGTCAAACAGAAAGCTATGGGCCAGAACGTGATCAACGCCGTGAAGCCCGAGCAACTGATGGTGAAAATCGTCAACGACGAACTCACGGCGCTGATGGGCGGCGAGGTTGCGCCTCTCAATCTGAAAGGCAAACCGGCCATCATCCTGATGTCGGGCCTTCAGGGCTCCGGTAAGACCACATTCACCGGCAAGCTCGCCAAGAAGCTCATGGCCGAGCAGCACATGAAGCCGCTGCTCGTTGCCGCCGACGTCTACCGTCCAGCCGCCATCGACCAGCTCAAGGTGCTTGCCGACAACATCGGTGCAGAGGTTTACACGGAGCCTGACGTAAAAGATCCCGTGGGCATAGCTCGCCGCGCCGTCGACTACGCGAAGGCGCATGGCAACGACCTGGTGATTGTCGACACCGCAGGCCGCCTCGCCGTCGACGAGCAGATGATGGACGAGATCGAAGCCATCAAGAACGCCGTCAACCCGGGCGAAATCCTCTTCGTGGTGGACGCCATGACCGGTCAGGACGCGGTGAACACAGCCAAGGCGTTCAACGCCCGACTTGATTTCGGTGGCGTCGTGCTCACCAAGCTCGACGGCGACACACGCGGCGGTGCTGCGCTCTCTATCCGCAGCGTCGTCAACAAGCCTATCAAGTTCATTGGCACAGGCGAGACCCTCGACGGCATCGACGCCTTCCACCCCGACCGCATGGCCAACCGCATTCTGGGCATGGGCGACATCGTTTCGCTCGTGGAGAAAGCCCAGCAGCAGTTCGACGAACGCGAGGCCGAGGAAATAGCCAAGAAATTCCGCCGCAATCAGTTCACCTTCAACGATTTCTACAAACAGATTCAGCAGGTGAAGAAGATGGGCAACATCAAGGACCTCGCCGCCATGATTCCGGGCGTAGGCAAGGCCATTAAGGATATTGACATCGACAACAACGCCTTCAAGAGCGTGGAGGCTATCATCAACTCCATGACGCCTGAGGAGCGCGAGCACCCCGAAGTGCTCAACCAGGGCACACGCCGTCAGCGCATCGCACGCGGTTCGGGCACCACCCCCGCCGAGGTCAACCGCCTGCTCAAGCAGTTCGACCAGATGCGCAAGATGATGCAGCAGGTGACATCTATGAAGAACCCCATGGGCATGATGCGCCAGATGCGCGGCATGCGCCGATAAGCCGATGAAGATACTCGACGGAAAAGCAGCCGCAGCCGAATGGCGGCGCGACACCGCCCGGCGCGTCGCCGAGATTGCGTCACGGCGCAGCCGCAGCCCGCAGCTCGCCGCACTGCTTGTGGGCGACGACCCCGCCAGCGTAACGTACGTCACCAACAAGGCCCGTGCGTGCGAGGAGTGCGGCATACGCTCCCGCATCGTGCGTCTGCCGGCCACGGCCACGCAAAGCGAGGTTCAGGCGGAGGTGCGTCTGCTCAATCAGGACCGCGACATCGACGGCTTCATCGTGCAGCTGCCCCTGCCGGGTCATCTCGATTACAAAAAGCTCATATCCTCGATAAGCGTCCACAAGGACGTCGACGGCTTCACGCCGAGCAACATCGGTCGCATGGCCCTCGGCCAACCGTGTCTGCCGCCGGCCACTCCCGCGGGCATCATAGAACTGCTGCGCCGCAACGACATCACAACTGCCGGCCGCAACGTTGCAATCATAGGCCGCAGCAATATCGTGGGACGCCCCATGGCCTCGCTGCTGCTCCAGAAAGGAATGTTAGGCAACGCCACCGTGACGGTATGCCACAGCCACACCCGCAATCTCGGCGACGTGCTGCGCGCAAGCGACATCATCATCAGCGCCGTGGGCCATCCCGGACTTGTCACGGCCGACATGGTGACGGAAGGCGCCGTAATCATCGATGTAGGCATAACCCGTGTGGAGGATGCAACTCGTCCGCGCGGCTACCGGCTTGCCGGAGACGTCGATTTCGAGAACGTCGCTCCCAAGTGCAGCTACATAACTCCGGTGCCCGGCGGTGTAGGTCCCATGACTATCGCCTCGCTGCTGCACAATACCGTCACAGCCTACAGCCGCAACAAGCGCTGACCCCCCTCCGCCATGGCTCTCCTCCCGCTGCTTACCTTTCTCGGCATGCTGCTTGCGCCGCACGATGGCGAACTCGTGTTCGCGGGCGACGCCATGCAGCATCAGATACAGCTGGACAATGCGCGCCGCGGCCGGGAGGCATGGGACTATTCGGAATGCTTCGCCGAAGTTGCGCCATGGTTTCACACCGCCGACCTGGCTGTAGTCAATCTGGAGACACCCGTCGGCCCGGCACCACACACCGGTTATCCATGCTTCAACGCCCCTGAGGCATTTGTCGACGCGCTGCACGCTGCCGGCTTCGGATTGTTTCTGACAGCCAATAACCACTGTCTCGACCGGCATGACCGCGGCGTGCGCCATACCCTGAACGCGCTCGACAGCCGCAGACTTCCTCACACGGGCACCTACCGCGACCACGCCGAACGCGATTCACTCATGCCTCTGGTACGTCGCGTCAACGGCATACGTATCGGATTCATAAACTATACCTACGGCACAAACGGAATCGAACCGAGGGGCGCGGCCGTCAACTATATCGACACCGCAAGAATCGCCGCCGACATACGCGGCGCGCGGGCGGCCGGAGCTGAAATCGTATGCGCATGCGTTCACTGGGGCGATGAGTACCACATGCTTCCGAACCGTTCGCAACGGCAGCTGGCCGACTGGCTTCAGAGGCACGGAGTGGAACTCATAATCGGCTCACATCCTCACGTCATACAGCCGATGGAACTACGCGACAATCCCGACGGCACACGCTGTCTGGTGGTCTATTCCCTCGGCAATTTTATCAGCGGAATGCGTACCCGCGACACCCGAGGCGGTGCCGTGGTAAACGTTCGACTGCATCGGCAGCCCGACGGCAGCGTCAGCGTGGCCGAAGCGTCCTACAGACTGCACTTCACCGAACCGGCCGACGGACGCCACAATTTCCGCGTAGTCTATGCCTATGCCAGCCGCGACCCGCGTGCAGCCGCCTTCCGCAAGCAGGCCGAAGAAATATTGAGCAAGCATAATGTCAATGTAGAACTCCACAAAGAATAATCCATGAAAAGAATTTTATCCGCCCTCGTCTGCCTTACCCTTATGATTGCGGCCAACGCACAAACCGGCTTCTCTTCTTTCAAGGGCGTATGGGCTGCCGACAATGCCGAGGCGGTGATAACCGATTCCGTATGCATCATCTATTATCGCGCCGACAGCACACTGCAGGCCATACTTGAAATCCCGGCGGCCGGTATTCTGCATAAAACGGTCTTCGCACCTGGCGGCTCAGTCTCATTTCCATCCGACATTAAACCGCTTGAAATCAAAAAAAACGACGGTAAAATCGACATCAACGACATTACACTCAAAAAAGTGGAAGACATCGAGACGGTAACGCCTTACGAGATGTCAAAGTGCGAGTCGAAGCTCGATGTCGGGAAATGCCTCCAGGAATGGCGTCTCGGTGTGGGCTACGCCGACTTCGACGGCAAACCCTACTGCGAGGTCAACACCAACCGCCACATGTTCGTATATATGGTGAACGCATCTATGGTATATATACGTGCCGCCGCAACAAGAAATAACAATAACGGCACTCTGTTTTTCCAGAATATACGCATGATGAAAAACGGAAACACGGGCGAATACACCATGGAGATGATGCCGGATAATTACAAAATTGCCAGAAACAATCTTGAAATCGATAATTCCAAGTTTCAGAAGGACCGCTGCACATTCAGCCCCGACGGAGGCATATACTGGTCTCTCATATCTTTCACGCCCGGCCAAATACTTATAAACGGCTGCGGCGAGACATACCACGTAGACCGACCAACTCCGCAAGACGATTTCAAGGAATGGATAAAATTCGCTCCATATTCTTCTGAAAGAGAGAACATCCTGCCATTCTGAGATTTTTTTCAAAAAAAGAAAGCGCAGCCATTTGGCAACCTCGACAATTATCACTACTTTTGCAATAGAAACATACACCGACCATACATGGAAGTAATAGGAAAAATCATCGTCGACCTGCCTATGCAGTCCGGCACAAGCAAAACCGGCAACGCCTGGAAAAAGAAAGAGTATGTGCTCGAAACCGAAGACACATATCCTAAAAAAATACATTTCGACTTCTTCGGCGACCGTGCCGACCAGTATCAGCTCACCGTGGGCCAGCGCATACGTCTGAGCTTCGACATCGAGAGCCGCGAATACAACGGCCGCTGGTACACCAGCATCCGCGGCTGGCGCGCAGAAGACGCCAACGACGCTCCTGCCGCTGCTCAGCCCGCACCCGCTGCCGCAGCACAGCCCATTCCTGCCGCAGCCCCAGTGCCTCCCATCGTGGACAGCTCCGAGGACCTGCCTTTCTGATCAGGCACAAATACCTCAATTACCTATCGAGTAGGAGGTAAACACTAATCGCAGGTGTTTATCTCCTGCTTTCGTGTTTACCGACCTCTCACACCACCGTACGTGCCGTTCGGCATACGTCGGTTCCTAACACGGGTGCATTTTCTCGTAATATTCCATAAGTGAAGGATAGTGCGCACGTTTCAAGTTCTCCGTTGATATGGTCCGCTTCAATATAGGGCTATGGACTGTGCGCCAATAGCCCTTTCGGGTATTGGCCCATTGCCACACCTGCCATTTGGCGATGCCACAGCGTTGCTACACCAGGCTCAGTACCTGGGCAATGATTTCATTGCGTTACTCGTTCTACGGCGGCTGGAGGAACGTAAAGATGCTTTCCTCCGGCGAGTGTCGCAAGATACGCGACTGCTACATCTTCCGAGTAAACAACTGCGAAGTATTCCTTTGATATTCCGCTGAAAATGCGTAACTTTGCGCTATGGCGTGTAGATTAGGTTTAGAATATTGTATGCGTTCCTGCGGTTGTGCTAATTGTTCTGAAAACATTAGTGCAACGCCTAAATCCGTTAAAACGACTCCAGAAGAAGATAAATTTATTGCAGAAATTGGTATGTGCGGAGGAAACGAGGAAGATGAAAACCAATGTCTGCAATGCCAATATATATCTTGTTGTACAGGGTCATTTGGTAGTTACGTCAGAATTAAACATAATATTCCACCTTCGGAAGATTATGGTGAGACTTTAGCAAAGTTCACCCATGATGCCTTTGATGGATTATTCGAGCTATAATTAGCATCTTTTCGCGCACCTCATACGATCCATAACTTCGCTGCATAAATCAGCATTGATATGGACTTCTCTTTTTCCGACCTCAACTTTAACTCTGTCGAGACGCTTCCGGGCTTTGAGGCCCGTGCCGCGTTCACTGTCAATTCCTCGTCCGTGTTCAAGGAGGATGTGGATATTGTGCCGACTATCGTAGACGATACTCTCTCTTATATTCCGTGGGACGGCGACAATCAGATGCCGTTCGACTTGCACGCGCTCGTCGAGAAAGACGAAACTCTGGCAACCTGCCAGTGCTTCAACGCCGAGGTCTGCTATGGTTCGGGGCTGCAATACTGCGCCACCGAAGCCTCCGCATCGGTCAAGTCGGCTGTCGATGACTTCCTCCTTGACAATGACCTCGCCGCATACTTTCTCGGCATCTGTCAGGACTTCAAGCACTTCGGCTTTGCCATATCGGTGCTTATTCTCAACGAGGACGGCTCGCGCATCGTCCGTCTGTTGAGAAAGGAAGCCTGTTATTGTCGCTTCACCCGGCTGACAAGCACGGTCGCATTTCCAAAATCCTTTACGCTAACTGGCGAAAGTCTATCTCATCGCGTAGCGACATCGAGGAAATCGACCTGCTCGACCCGACTTCTCCGTGGCGAGATCTGCAAGACAAACTCGCCAAAGAGTCGAAGTGCCGGAAGTTCGCTATCGTCAGCCGTATACCCGTTGACTCAACCTATTATCCAATCCCTTATTATGGCGCCCTATTCCGGGGTAAGTGGTACAACATAAAGCAGCTTATCGGCATCGCCAAGGAAGCGAAGCTGAAAAATTCAGCGCCGATAAAGTACCACATCGAGGTCGGGGCGAAATACTGGGAGTCCATATTTCGTGCCGAGGGCTTTACCGACCGTCGCAAACAACAGGCTCGTATCGTCGCCGAGAAACAGCAGACTCTCGACTTCCTCACAGGTGTCCAGAACAGCGGCAAAGCCTGGTTCTCGACGTTCTATGTCACGCCCGACGGCAAGTAACAGCACGATGTTGTCATCAACAAATTAGAATATGCGTCGGCAGGTCAAGGGCGGGTTTGCACTCCGTGTTCCTCCGTTCTTCACTCCGTTGCAGAACGGCTATCACCCTTGACTCTCTCAGCCTCCTATGCACATTCTTTTATTTGCTCGTGAAATCTAAGTGCTTCGGCAAATAACTCTTAAAATCAATTCGATATGATACTTCCCGACAAACGACCCGTTGAGTGCGACTTCGCCAACATCACCGACTACTCGCAGACATGCCCCGACGGTACAAGATAGTTCTTCGCCTTCATCCATTTCACCAATGAATCGACCTGCCTTTGGTCGAACATCTTCACGTTCAATAGAACTTTCGCAACGATGCTCGTTATCGAAAAATTCAGCGACAGCCTCGAATACGTCAGCAGCATCGACATCCACGAACAGGAATATTGAACAACCCGTCCACCGCACATTCGCCCTCACTTATTGCAAGTGAGGGCGTTGTTTTGAAAGGACAATATTTTCCGCTTTTTCTCGTTATTAAAATAAAAAATCCCTTCAATGAAACGCCTTATTTACATTGTTTTAACGCTGCTGATTTTTTCATCTTGCAGCAACAATGATGAACCCGAGCCAGATATATTTACCCAAGTGGCAGAGATTACAAATGGCGACAACAATACACATTCTATCTCATACGATACCTATGGCCGTGTAACAAAATATGTAATAACGGGAAATGTGGATATAGTGATTGCCACATATTCTTATCCGTCTGACGATTTAATAAAAATAAATACAGAAGAAACAATAACTTGGGGTAAAAACAATTCGACAACACGGAGTTTTGACGATGAAGTTTATCTTGAAAACGGTCGTGCTGATTATTGTGAGGGGATTTTTGCCACCGACGAGCTTGGTACAATCTTTCAGAAGAAGTATCGTCACGACTTTTCATATACGGCAGGTAACCACCTTAATGTTGTGAAATGCACAGAGTGGAATAAGAATGGCGATAGCTGGAATTATGAAAAGCCGTGGTCCTGGGAGAATTATTACATTTGGGAAGACAACAACCTCGTTTCCATTGAAGACTACGCCGGAAGTGAGAAACCGAAATACATTTACAATTATTCTTATTCCTCAGTTTCGGGTATACAAAACATTATCCCCTTACATTTCGGTAGATACCAGTATTATCCTTTGCAACTTAAAGGATATTTTGGCTCGAACCCAGAAAATCTCATTGAAGGAGTGGAATCCATTGTCCCCAATACGCCTGTCATAATGTCCTATTACGAATACGTAATTGATAAAAATAAAATCACAGGATATTCAGAAACCCGTAACGACTCATCAAAACAATATTCTGTAAGTTGGACTAAATAAATCCTTGTCTTTTCCCCATAAAAAACATCAGACTTCTTTGCGGAGGCCTGATATTTTTTATGCAGTTCGACAAACGTTTTCAGAACGTCATATGGAAAGAGACGCGCAGACCGTGACGGTCTATTTCGTATGGCACGTCAAGATAATTGAGGCGCCATACATAGTCGAGTCTCAGGCATTTGAGAATGTTGTCTATGCCTGCCGAAACCTCCATGTACGGGCCACGGTCCATCGACGTTGCAGCTGCTGACACCGGGAAACGCAGCAACTCCGGCCTGAGCTGAGGGTCGTTTCGACTGCTAAGATGCCCCCACACGCCGCGGAAGGAGAACACCTCACGCAGCTTGAGACGCTTCACAAGCGGTACCCAGTTGAGAATCGCACCGTTGGCCCAGTAGCTCAACTCCCAGTTAACCTGGCTGTCATTTATGAACTCCATGGGATTTATCAGCGCGAAGCTTTCGGGCTGTATGGTATATGACAGATTGGCGTTGGGCATGAGCAGACTGATGAAAGGCGACGAGCTCCATACATAACCGGCTCCGAGCATTGTGTCGAGATAGCCGAATGCCGACATCCAGAAACGCTTCTGAAAATTGAATTCGGTTTTGTTGATGGCGAACTTCGAGCCGCCGACGCCTTTCAGCGCAAGCGTGTGCCGCAGACTGAACACCGGTGCGTCAAGGTTTACGGGTATACGCATCGAGGTGGTCTGATAAAATTTTTCGCCGGGAGCGTAGCGCAATTCCACTTTCAGAGTTGTCTCGTCATAATGCCCGAACGAATGGCCCATAGCGTCGGCGAACGGCACCATGGCCGTGGCATACTGCCTCTCGTGCGTCAGCGCGGCGTTTACGGAGAAATTATTGTTGAGCTCAAGAATGTACGACAGACGATTTTGGAGGCGATATGTGGCCGTATGGTCGCTCATTCGCTTGAGCGAAAGAAACATATTGTCGCCGTTGGTGAAATAGTAATGCTGCCCTATGAAATCAATATCATAGCTTGAATTGAAACGCAACGCATGCACGGGAAACTCCCTGGAATGGAAGATCTTGTCGTGAAACGAGTATTCCAGTTCGGCGGCGTATTTCCAGCGATGGTCGCGGAAGCCGTAGGCGCCCATGCCGCGTGCGAACACCCTCTTGTTCAGCGCGGCAGTGGTGACGCCGCCAAGGCGCAGGCGCAAACCCTCAACGCTGTTGTAGCTTGCGAATGTGTTCAATGGCCCTATGTCAATGCGGCTCGGATTGCCCGTAGGCACATATCCCACCACCATGGTGCGCACGACTTTCTCTCCCCAGTAAAACAGCGGCACACGGCGCAGACGTTCCAACAGAAGCCCTACCCGACCTTCTCCCCGGTCATCCATAGGGTTCAGTCGTGCATTGTCCCACCAGACTGCATCTCGCACATCCGCACTGTCGGCCCGCAGTGTTCGGCCGAGCGCAGAGAAAACAGTGCTGTCCACCGGTGCGCTGAACGAATGGCTGTCGTACACGTCGAGACGGCGCACATACATCTGCGGCATTCCCGGCACGACGCCCACTTCCATCACCAGGTCGTCGCGTGTCTTGAACCGCGTGCCGTCCGGCGCTTTTGCGAACGATTGCGAAATGAGCAGATTGTCGACAAAATTCAGGTTGATCTCCCGTGGCACTCTCATGTCCACCCTCTTTATGAACATCGTGGAGTCACCCTCGGGCACATAGACATGTCCCGAGAAGCCGAATGCCGCTTTGTTATGGGGATAGAACGACAGCACCACGCAGCGTTCGCCGTCTATTTCGACAGTATCAGTAAGATAGAATTTGTAGAAATCCACGCCAATTCGGCTCAGCGGACTTACAAATCGGTTTTGCAGAAGATTGATGTCATTGTCATACAAATCCACCTCACGCAACACATCCTCCATGAAGGTCTGCATGGACTGTCCGTCGACCATCTCGTCAATGCCTTCATGCCGTTGGCCCAGGACTGTGGTCTTCTCACTGTGCGGCGACTTGCGGTAATCATACCGGCTCAGTGTCTCTCGCACCGAAATGGGGAGAACCGGACGCCCCGACACTTCGGAAGTATCGACATGTTCCGTCAGGAACGGAAACTTACGTATTATCGCATCGCTGTCGCTATGCTCGAAGTTGTTGATGGCAAGCGTGATGCGCTCGTAGCGACGGTAATTGTAATATGGATGTCGCTCAGGGTCGGTTTCGGGCGCACGCTCCTTAATGTTGCGGACGAAGTCAACCGCCGGATTGTTTTTCTTGGAATATTTCTTCCGTCGCACCACGAGCTCGTCAAGTTCAGTAGACGCAGGGAGCAGCCGTATGACATATATATTGTGACTCGTCTGTTTTATCGGTATTGTCTTGCTGGTATAGCCGACCATTGCGGCATGCAGTGCCTTGGCTGTGGCAGGAACCTTGAACTCAAAAACACCTTTGGCGTCAGCCACAGCGCCGCCTGAAGCTCCGGCAAGAGTCACTGACGCGTACGGCAGCGGTTCGCCGGTAATGCTGTCTGTCACCATACCACGCACAAGATAGTAGCCCGTGGTCTTTTCCCATACCGACTGCGCCGAAACGACATACCGATTGGCTGCCGTCGCAAAAAAAACGACGGCAATAACGCATCGGAATGTCATTTTCAGTATTTTTGCAGAAAATATCATTGATATGGGTAAAGAGATTGAGAGAAAATTTCTTGTCAGCGACAAAAGTTTTGAGTCAATGGCGGTAAGCTCGACGGAGATTCGGCAGGCCTACCTCAGTGTGACGCCTGATGCCACGGTCCGCATCCGTATCGCCGGCGATAACGCGTGGCTCACGGTCAAGAGCCGCAACCACGGTGCTGTGCGTGGCGAATGGGAATACGCCGTGCCCGCGAGCGACGCGCGGGAGATGATGGACGCATGCTGCGGCTGCACGGTCAGCAAGCGGCGATACATCGTACCCTATTGCGGCCGGAACTGGGAGGTGGATGTGTTCGGCGGACGTCTTGCCGGATTGATTGTAGCCGAAATCGAACTGCCGCGCGAGGATGAAGCCATCATTCTGCCGCCCTTCGCAGGCCGCGAAGTCACCGGCGACGCCCGCTACTACAACTCCTGTCTTTCCGACCCGTCGTCGCCGCTGCCGCCGCTTGCCTGAGGACGCAGCTCAAGGCGCACAACGTTTTCCACATGCGCCGTATGCGGGAACATGTCGACGGGCTGCACCGCCGTGACGTCATATTTCTCGTGCAATAGGGCAAGGTCGCGGGCCTGTGTGGCCGGATTGCAGCTTACGTACACTATGCAGCGAGGCTCCGCGCGCAGGATTGTGCCAACGACATCGGCGTGCATGCCGGCACGCGGCGGGTCCACTACCATGACGTCCGGCCGGCCGTGCTTTTCGAGGAATGCGTCGGTCAGCACGTCTTTCATGTCGCCGGCGAAGAACTCAGTATTGTCAATGCCGTTAGCGGCGCTGTTGACGCGGGCATCGGCTATTGCCTCAGGAACATATTCTATGCCTATGACTTTGCGGGCCCGGCGGCTCACGAAGTTTGCGATGGTGCCGGTACCGGTGTAAAGGTCATAAACATATTCCGAACCGGTCAAGCCCGCAAAATCCCGGGCAACCTTGTACAACTCATACGCCTGGAGCGAGTTGGTCTGATAGAACGACTTCGGACCAATGCGGAACCGAAGACCTTCCATCTCCTCCTCTATATATTCGCGGCCGGAATGGAGCTGTATGTCGAGGTCGGCAATCGTGTCGTTGCATTTGGTGTTTACGACATACATTAGCGACGTGAGCTGCGGGAACGCCTCGCGTACCGCGTCCAGAAGCGCCTTGATTGTCTCGGGTTCATCGCTGCCGAAGCTCATCACCGCCATACTCTCGTCGGTGGATGTAAGACGAATCATCAGCGTGCGGGGCAGCCCGGTCTGTGCGCGCAGATCGAAGAATGGCACACTGTGTTCCTTGCACCACGCCTTGACGAAGAGTCTCAGTCTGTCGCCGAGTTCTTCCTGAAGATGGCACTCCTTGATGTCGAGCACCTTATCGAACGCTCCGGGAATATGGAATCCGGCGGCATCGCGGTCGGGGAATTCTTCTCCGCTGGCAAGCTGCTCACGGGTCAGCCAGCACTTGTTGCTGAAGGTGTACTCCATCTTGTTGCGGTAGCGCCATATCTTCTTCGCGCCCAGAATCGGCGAAATAGGCGGCAACGGTATTTTGGCTATGCGGGTGAGCGCATCTTCCACCTGCTTCTGCTTGCATTTCAGCTGATACTCGTAAGGCAGATGCTGCCAGCGGCATCCGCCGCACACCGTGAAATGCTCACACCGGGCGGGTACACGTACCTTTCCCGGACTTACAAGCTGCGCTATACGTCCTATCGCATAGCTGCTTCTTTTTTTCTCCAGCTGCACATCCACAATATCGCCTGGGGCGGCAAACGGCACGAATACCACCATGTCGCTGTCGGTCCTTCCAAGCGCATTGCCTTCGGCAGCTACATCGGTTATTTCAAGCCCCTGAATGACGGGCAGTTCCTTTCTTTTTCTTGACATAGGCTATTTCAAAGCATTTTCTATCTGTGGCAGGAGTGGCGACACTTCATCGTTGACAATGACAACTCGTTCGACGCTGCGCAGAGCCTCATACTCAGCGCTCTGCGCCGACATACGCCGAAGCACCTGCTCCGGCTTGAGAGCGTTGCGGCGGCATACGCGCTCTACTCTCAGAGCCTCAGGCGCGGTCACTTCCCATATCTCGTCGACATGCCGGATCATTCCACTCTCACAAAGAATGGCGCACTCCACAAAAACCATTGGGTGTGCTTGAGCAGCGCACCACTCTACAAAGTCATTCCGCACCGCTGAGTGGGTCACCTCGTTAAGTCTTAGACGCTTGGCTTCATCAGAGAATACGACGTCGGCCAACAAACTTCGGTCAATACGCCCGTCGGCTGTAACCGCACCGGAATGAATCTCTCGGCGTATGACATCCTTTATTCCCGAGTCTGCATCCATAAGGCGCCGAGCCTCCGTGTCACTGTCATAGACGGGATAACCCATCGCACGCAGTATGCGGCTCACAACACTTTTGCCGGTCCCGATGCCGCCGACGATCGCTATGCGTTTCATCTGCGTTCAATAATATATTCCGCGCTGTCGGCCGACAGGTACGCATTCTGGAGGCGTTCGTCCACATCCACAAGATTCAGACGCATGTTGCGCGTCGGATTAGAAAAATCAATCTTGCGATAGTCGGCAACCACGCGAAACTGCGGCAGAGCCTTCTTATAGACACTTGCAGGCAACATATACGTGACGTCGACCTGCGCAGGGAATGTGATGAGCTTTACTCCGGAAGGCACATTCACAGGCTCTATCACTACGCGCCTCGTCTTCATGATCAGAGGCTCGACAACGAAAGTCACGTCGACGCTGTCAGGGACATTGCGTGTGCGCGGTCCGGCTGCGAGCCGCACACGCATGGTGGTGGTCTTGCTTATTCCGGAAATACGAATCGGCTCGGTGCAGACACCGGCAAGCGTGCCGGCTGCATTGCCGATGGAGTACACCGTGACTGAATCCGGCTTGAATGTCGGCTTTCCGAGCAACGCCGCCTGCGGTCCCGGAGTCACCTTGTAGTCGAGAACCACAGGCAACCTGCGCCCGGCTTCGGAGGTATAAAGCAGGTTCAATGAATCGGGCGTGACGGCAAGGACCGTAGCTCCGCCCACTGCATTGCGGGCAAGTGTCTTGAGCTCAGCTGAACTCAGTTCTATACTTCGGCGGCCGTGATACGTGCGCCAGTCCACCCTTATCTCGGGATTTTTGCCGAGACGGCTCTTGAGGAGGTCGGTGCGTCTGGCGCGCAGACTCACATTGACAAACTCCGGGGGTGTCGACACAATAGTCACCGAATCGGGCAGATGTTCGATGCGAAGCGGCATGCGCAAATCCACCTGATCATCTTCATTCAGCGAAAGCACAATCCACAGCACTGCGGATATGACAAGGAACACCCCGAATGTCAGGATGTCCTTGCCACGCCTGGTGCGCGATGCCCGCGCAATCAGGACAAAGCAGCGCCGGATTTTGCCGCTAACGCGCATGACGGCATAACTTGTTGTTGCCGGCAGGTATTATTTGCCTGCGGCCTGTGCTACTTCAGCAGCCGAGGGATAAACGGAACCCTTGTCGACACGGATGCGTACGCCGCTGGCGATTTCAATCAGCAGATATGTCACATTGGGGTCAGCCTCGACGATTTTGCCGTGAATACCGCCTGCGGTAACGACGCTGTCGCCCTTTGCAAGACCTTCGCGGAACTTCTTTATTTCCTTCTGACGCTTCTGCTGCGGACGAATCATGAAGAAGTAGAACACCACGAAGAGGATGATGATGAGCCCCCAGCTGGAGAGGAAGCTGCCCTGGCCGGCTGCGGCCTGGAGGAGAATGTAATTGGAAAGCATTATTAGTAAGAGTTTAATGATTTATCGGTTGGTTATTTATTGAGACGACCCTCACTGCGCAGATAGTCGCTCACGGAATACAACACTCCGTTGACGAACTGACCGCTGCGGGCGGTGCTGTAGCTGTTGGCTATCTCCACATACTCGTTCATAGTCACAGGCACGGGGATGGCGGGATAATTGAGGAGCTCTGCGATGGCGCAGGTCATCACAACGATGTCCATAAAGGCTATGCGCTCCGTGTCCCAGTGCTCACGGTCAATGAAGCGGTCAATCAGCGCACGGTATTCATCGCGGTGCTGTACGGCCAGGGTGAAGAGCTCGGGTCCGAAAGCCTCGTCCTCGGCATCCTTGTACTGCGGGAGGAACGGCAAAGGCTCCCCCTCGGGGGCTGATGCCATCTGACGCAGGCTCTTGAGAACGAATGTACCCATCACCTGCATGTCGTCGTTCCAGAACACCGACCGGTTTTCCATTGCCTCGGCAAGAGCCTCGCCCGGAAGAATGATGCTCTTGCACAAGTCGCGCCAGAGCTCGCAGTCGGCGGCATAGTCGGCGGACGGAGCCTCCATGTATTTCTTATATATATCCGACGCAAGGATTTCGTCAAGCAGACGCGGCACAAGCACCGGGTCGTCGCTCCAGTGCATGGGCTGTTTCTCCACGCGCTTGCAGAATGCCTCGTCGGCGAGCAGACGCGCCACGAACTTGTTTTCGACAAAACGCATGTCGGGATTGAGGTCGGCAGCTGTGGGCACATATTTCTCTTTGGCTGCCTCGATTCGGTTGAGCTGTTCGCGCGTGATGTCGGCAATCAGCTCAAACAGGCCGAAATACAGGTCGTAGGCTTTGTCGAGAGAACGTTGCAGGTCGGCCTTGGCCGAAAGGTAGCCCATACGTGATGCTCCGAAAGCCGCCAGCGAATCCTGAGCCTCGTGCAATCCCATCTCCAGACCCTTGCCGGTGAATCCGGGCAGTGAACGGAAGAAAGCATTTACTTCGGCATTCTTCATGAGCACGGTCTCCAGGATGATGTTCCAGAACCGTGACTCGTCGGCCGGCGTGCGTGTCTTGATCTTTTTGTAATCGCGGAATGCCTCGGAGGATGCAATGGCATCAGCCACGGCCTGAAGCATGGGACGGAGGCCGTCGATGTCGCTCGTGCCGCGGGTCAGCACTGTCTTCAGTTCCTCCGACGAAGCAAGGGCCGGAGCAAGCTTGCCGTCGCGCAGCTGTGCGGGCACCGCAACAGTCTGTACGCCTCGTCCGCGGGCTGTCGATACTCCTGAAAGCTCGCTTATAGCCAGCAGCAGATCGAGATATACCGAGTAGGCGAAACGACGGTCGGCCGTCGGCGCCTCTGGCGCGGAATCGATATGGAATTCACTCTGTGTGAGCAGATATGAATACAACATCTGCACCACTTTTACCCGGATTAATATTCGATTTATCATCTCTATGATTATTCAATATGGTTTTGCGACAACAAAGTTACAACTTTTTCTTGGAAAAGGCTGAACCGCGGAGGCAAAATCACTCGTTCGACGCCAACGGATTCCAGCCCTGCGCGCGGAGTTCGATTTCCGACTGACCGTCGCGTCCCACGAGGGCGCAACCTTTGGAGGCGTCCGTTACATATCCTATCTCATGTATACCCGGCACTTCCGCAAGCTTGTCGTGCATTCCGAGAGGAACCGTGAACAGCAGCTCGTAGTCCTCGCCGCCGTTGAGCGCGGCCGTCACCAGGTTCATGTTCAGTTCCTCGGCCATGAGGGCTGTCTGGTAGTCTATAGGTATGCGGTCCTCGTAAACTCTGCACCCCACCCCGCTTTGCTTGCAGATATGGAGCAGTTCTGACGACAGCCCGTCGCTCACATCCATCATGGCGGTAGGTTTGATTCCGGCCTTGGCAAGATTCTCAATCACGTCACGACGCGCCTCGGGCTTCAGCTGACGTTCGATAATGTATTCCTTTCCGGCAAAATCGGGCTGGAAATCTTTCTGTCCGGCCGAGGCCACTTTCTCTCGCTCAAGCACCTGCAATCCCATATATGCCGCGCCGAGGTCGCCGCTTACGCATATGATGTCGTTGGGCTTGGCTCCGCTGCGGCGTATCGCGGTGCCGCGGGGTGCGTCGCCTATGCAAGTGACGGATATTACAAGGCCCTGATGAGAAGAACAGGTATCGCCGCCCACTATATCTACGCCATAAATCTCGCACGCCAGCCTGATGCCGGAATACAGCTCTTCAATATGCTCTACCGTGAAGCGTTTCGATATTCCGAGACTAACGGTGATCTGCCGCGGCGTACCACCCATGGCATATATGTCGGAGAAATTCACCACGGCCGATTTGTAGCCGAGGTGTTTAAGCGGCACATACGTGAGGTCGAAATGCACGTTCTCCAGCAGCATGTCGGTGGTTACGAGCACCTCCGTGTCGGGATAGTCGAGTACCGCCGCGTCGTCGCCTACAGCCACGTGAGTGGAACTCTGCTTCGGCGGCATATCCTTTGTCAGGCGGTCGATAAGTCCGAACTCGCCAAGACTTGAAATTTCCATAATGATCTTTTCAATAAGTTATGAAAAGGCACGAAAGGATGAAGGTCCTTTCGTGCCCTTCGCAATAAGATTTATTGTCGGAACGGCTCTTACGAACGGGCTACCATGGCCTGCATCAGGGCCTCCACTGTGGGCTGGGCCTTCTGCGCTGCGAGCTGGACTTCCTCGTGGGTCGGTACCTCGCGTACATCCTTGCCGCCGAGGTCGGTGATGACACTGATGCCGAAGACACGCATGCCGCCATGACGGGCCACGATGACCTCAGGCACAGTGCTCATGCCCACGGCGTCGCCACCGATTACACGGAAGTACTCGTACTCTGCGGGAGTCTCGAACGTCGGGCCGGGCGTACCCACGTATACGCCGTGCATCAGGCGCATGCTCTTTTCGGCGGCGATGGTGTCGGCCAGCTCAACCAGCTTGTGGTCATAGGCCTCCGTCATTGCCGGGAAGCGCGGACCGAGCTCCTCGTAGTTTTTGCCGCGCAGGGGATTTTCGGGGAAAAGGTTGATATGGTCGGTGATTACCATCACGTCGCCCACGCGGAATTCCTTGTTCATGCCGCCGGCAGCGTTGCTGACAAAAAGAGTCTCCACACCCAGAGCGCGCATCACGCGTACGGGGAAGGTAACGGTCTTCATGTCGTAGCCTTCGTAGTAGTGGAAGCGGCCCTGCATGGCCATCACGCGCTTGCCGCCGAGATTGCCGAAGATGAAGTTACCGCTGTGTCCCTGCACGGTGCTGACGGGGAAATTGGGAATCTCGCTGTAAGGAATCACGATTTTGTCGGTGATATAATCGGCGAGAGAGCCGAGACCGGTGCCGAGGATGATGGCTGTGCGGGGCATGTCGCTTACCTTGCCTGCGATGAAGGCAGCTGTCTCTTTGATTTTGTCGAGCATAGAATTAAGAGTTATGAGGGTTCGTGTATGATTGTCTTATAACGTCCGCGACGGCGCCGTGGTTTGGCTCCGTCAGTCGGAATTGTTCTTCTTTAACTTTAGCGTCTGGCGCAGCACGTCGCCGAAGTCGCCGCTGCCGGTAGGGCCGGCTGCCGTGAACTCCACCTTGACGGGCAGATAGAACGTGACGGCCTTGAGCTCATGCGGGAAATACGGGTTGCAGCTGAGGCGCACCGCGTCTTTCTCAGTCGTCACTATGATGCGGTTCTCGCCTTTCATCTCGCCGTAGCGGCGTTTCAGCAGTTCTATATCCTTCCGGGTATAGTCGTGATGGTCGGGGAACACATTCACTTTCACTCTGAAACAGTAGCCCTTCAGATAGCGCACGAACGGACGCGGGTTGCCTATGCCGGCCACGGCAAGAACGCTGTCGTTCTGTCCGAGCCAGTCGAGATAAGGAATGCGGCGCACGGCATCAGGAAACACAGGGCGCAGAGGCTGGTAGGAATAGCGGGAGTAGAACAGGCTCTGATACGGGAAAAGGTTCAGATTCTTGCTGAAGATACGATAATCCATCGGCGTGAGCTTTTCCGGGCATTTGCTGACGATTACCAGATCGGCCCGGTTCAGTCCCCGGGCGCTCTCGCGCAGCCGTCCGTAAGGCAGAAGACTGTCGGCAAAAAGCGGCCTGTTGTACTCCGTCACCACTACGGCCACCGTAGGCTTCACATAGCGGTGCTGGAACGCGTCGTCAAGCACGAGCATGTTGATGCCCGGGTCGATGCTGAGCAGTTCCTGGATACCCTGCACGCGGTTCTCGCACACAGCCACCGTGACGTCGCCGCCGAACTTATGATACACCTGATAGGCCTCGTCGCCGATATCGCGCGGAGCCGATTTTGAGGTGGCAAGCACGAAGCCCTTGGTGCGCCGTTTGTAGCCTCGGCTTAGGAAAGCCACATGATAGGTATTCCGCAGCGATTCGATTATGTATTCGGCGTGAGGCGTTTTGCCCGTACCGCCCGCGGCGATATTGCCAACCACTATCACCGGCACATCGAACTTGTGCTGACGCAGTATCTTCCAGTCGAACATCTTGTTGCGCACATATGTCCCCATGCCATACAGTTTGGAGCATGGCAGAAGCACAGCGTGGCGGATGAACGATTTGAAAGTCAAAATGCCGGATATAATGAATTTTCTGATATATTATTTTATCACAGTCAGGGGCATGCGCGCCTGCATGGGGTTCTGCCCCATCAGCCGTTCGGCCACACGCATTGCGCGGCGTTCCATGGGGCTGAGTCCGGCTGCCGCACGGGCTGCGTCCACGGCCTTGCTCTGGCGCAGAATGGTCGCCCACATGTCCTCGTCGCTCTTCGGATACATCACCACGCAGTCCTCGTCAAGATCGGACGCCGCCGTGATCTGCTTCACTGCCTCGTCAAGGTCGGCTATCTCGTCCACAAGACCCAGACGCAGGGCGCTGGTACCTACCCATACGCGGCCCTCGGCTATGCGCAGCACGCTGTCCACGGGGAGGTCGCGGCCCTCGGCCACACGCCCGGTGAAGAGTTTGTACGTATCGTTGACACCCTGCTGCATGGCTGCATGCTGTTCGGGAGTGAGAGGACGCATGATGGTGGGGAACGCGGCGTTGGGGTTGCTCTCAACGAAACTGAAGTGTACGCCGAGCTTGTCGCCGAAGAGGGTCGACGCCTCGGGTATCATGCCGAACACACCGATAGAACCTGTGAGCGTGGTGGCGTCGGCAAATATGCGCTGTGCGCCGCAGGAGATGTAGTAGCCACCGCTGGCGGCATAGTCGCCCATCGACACATAGAAGGGCTTGTCCTTGCTCTTGAAGTATTCCAGGGCCTCCCATATCTGTTCGGAAGCGAAAGCGCTGCCGCCGCCGCTGTTCACGCGCAACAGAAGTCCTTTCACCTTGTCGTCGTCGGCAAGTTCCACGATGTCCTTTACGACTGTCTCGCCCACGATGCCCTCGCTGCCGCTATCCACTATGTCGCCCACGGCATAATACACGGCCACATGGTCTTTCTCTGCATCCATTGCCTTGAGCACCCCGCCCTTTTCCTCGATATAGGCCGAGGGCGAAACCAGACGCAGGTCCTCGTCGTCGTCGAGCTCGGTAAGCTCACGCAGACGCTGCTCCATGACGCGGCGGTAAACGGCGGCGTCGGCCAGGCCCTCACTGATAGTGCGGGCGGCGGGCCATATGGCGCACATGCTGTCGGCCCACGCCTGCACAGTGTCGCGCTTTACGGCACGGCCCTCGGCCACTGTGCCTGATATGTAGTGCCAGATGCTGTCGACATATTCCTGCGACTGCCGGCGCGCAGGCTCGCTCATTTCATTCAGGATGAAAGGCTCCACGGCGCTCTTGTAGGTGCCGACCTTGATTATCTGCATGCTCACGCCCACCTTGTCGAGGAGCTCCTTGAAGAACGGCGTTACACTGGCGGTACCGTGGACGTCTACGCCGCCAATAGGATTGACGAAAACGCTGTCGGCCTGCGAAGCTATCACGTAGGCGCCCTGCGTGTAGCTGTCGGCATAGGCGTACACCCACTTGTCGCAGTCGCTGCGGAAGCGGCGCAGGGCGTTCACTATTTCCTCACAGCCTGCCACACCGCCGGAGAACGCTCCGCAGTCAATGAACACGCCGTCGATGTTCTTGTCGTCGGCTGCCAGACGCAGGGCCTCGCAGACCTCGTCCAGGGCCACCGATTCCTCGTCGTCCCCCTGGATTATTTCCATGAGCGAGGGCATCTGCATGCGCTCGGTCAGCGCGCCGTCAAGCTTCAGATGCAGAATCGAGTGTTTCTTTATCCCCGCATCCGTCGCCAGCGACTTGCCGGCGACAGCGCCAACTATGGCAATAAGCACACCTACGGCCAACATGCCGCTGATAAATACGCCGGCCACAGTGCCGAGCATTGATATGAAAAATCGTTTTAACATCTAAAAATGTATTTGGCTACAAATATAAACGTTTTCAACCGTCTTAACAAATTTAACTCAAATATTTTTACGGTCAAAATTCGCTCGTGAAATGAAAGCGTATGGCCGGAAAATCATTCTGAGCCATCTGGAGCACATAATTGGAGTCGGCCATGAACACATCGCGGCCCTCACGGTCTGTAGCCATGAACTGGTGCTTGCGTTTCTTGAAAGCCTCAAGCGCGGCCTGGTCGTCGCTTTCTATCCAGCATGCCTTGTAGAGCGACAGCGGCTCCCAGCGGCACTGCGCGCCGTACTCGTGAAGCAGACGGTACTGGATTACCTCGAATTGCAGCTGACCCACGGTACCGATTATCTTGCGGCCGTTGAACTGGTTCACGAACAGCTGGGCCACACCCTCGTCCATGAGCTGCTGAATGCCTTTTTCCAGCTGCTTGCTCTTCATGGGGTCGGTATTCTCGATGTATTTGAACATTTCGGGCGAGAAACTGGGCAGACCCTTGAAGTGCAGGTCCTCGCCCTCGGTGAGAGTGTCGCCAATCTTGAAGTTGCCTGTATCGGGAAGACCCACTATGTCGCCGGGGAATGCTTCGTCCACGATGCTCTTTTTCTGGGCCATAAACGCGGTGGGAGCCGAGAATTTCATCACCTTGCCGCTGCGTATCTGCTTGTACGGTGCATTGCGCTCGAAGCGGCCGGAGCATACCTTCACGAAAGCGATGCAGCTGCGGTGGTTGGGGTCCATATTAGCGTGAATCTTGAACACGAAGCCGCTGAATTTCTCCTCCTCGGGATTGATAGTTCGCTCCTCGGCCGTCACGGGGCGGGGCGACGGTGCAATCTTCACGAAGCAGTCGAGCAACTCCTTGACACCGAATGTGTTCAGAGCCGAGCCGAAGAACACGGGAGCGAGGCGTCCCTGCAGATACTGCTCCACCTCAAACTCGGGATACACTCCCCCGATTAGCTCAAGGTCGTCGCGCAGATGCGTGGCCTCGGCCTCGCCGATGGCTGCGTCCACCCTGGGGTCGTTCACATCGTCAATCTCCACGCGTTCGCTCACCTTCTGCTTGTCGGGCGTGAAGAGGTCGAGCGTATTCTCGTAGATGTTGTAGACGCCCTTGAACTTGGCGCCTATGCCTATGGGCCACGACAGCGGACGCACGGCTATCTTCAGCTCGCTCTCGAGCTCGTCCAGAATCTCGAACGGGTCACGTCCCTCGCGGTCGAGCTTGTTGACGAATATTATGACAGGGGTATTGCGCATGCGGCACACCTCCATCAGCTTGCGGGTCTGCTGCTCCACGCCTTTCGCCACGTCCACAACGATTATTACGCTGTCCACGGCCGTGAGTGTGCGGTAAGTGTCCTCTGCAAAGTCCTGGTGGCCGGGCGTGTCGAGGATGTTTATCTTGTAGTCGCCGTAATTGAATCCCATTACGGACGTTGCCACCGATATGCCGCGCTGTTTCTCGATTTCCATCCAGTCGCTGGTGGCGGTTTTCTTTATCTTGTTGCTTTTTACGGCACCCGCTATATGTATGGCGCCGCCGAAGAGCAGCAGTTTTTCAGTAAGAGTTGTCTTGCCGGCGTCCGGGTGCGAGATGATGGCGAAAGTGCGCCGGCGTTCGATTTCCTGGCTGAGGGTTGACATAATTATTGATTGCTATTCATACGTTCCAGGCAGCGCAGAAGAGCGTCGTGCCAGTGCGGTATGCTGATGCCGAATGTGGCTTTTATTTTTGATTTGTCGAGTACGGAGTAGAATGGCCGCGCGGCCTGGGTGGGATAGTCGGAGCTTGCGATTGGCTCCACACGGCAATCGCTCGCGGATGCGTGCATTATCGCATCGGCGAAGTCATACCAGGAGCACACGCCTTCGTTGCTGAAGTTGTAGATGCCGCCTATCCACTGCGGCGAGAGAACGATGGTGGCTATCGCCTCGGCAAGGTCGGCCGCATAGGTAGGTGTGCCTATCTGGTCGCTTACCACCCTCACCTCTTTCTGCGAGGCACCGAGGCGCAGCATAGTCAGGAGGAAATTGCGACCGTAAGGCGAATACAGCCAGCCGGTGCGCACCACTATGCTCTCGGGCGCGAGTCCCAGCAGGGCGGTCTCGCCTTTACGCTTGGTAGTACCGTAATGCGACATGGGGTTGACCTTGTCACTCTCACGGTAAGGGCGGAAGGATGTACCGTCAAACACATAGTCAGTGCTCACATGCAGGATGCGCAGGCCGAGTTCGTCGGCGTAGCGGGCTATGTTGGCTACGGCGTCGATATTGGCCGACGCGCATTCCATCTTGTCTTCCTCAGCACGCTCCACATCCGTATATGCCGCACAGTTTATCAGGCGCGAGAAGTCGCCCTCGCGCAGGTAGCGCTCCACAGCCGCCGCGTCGCAGAGGTCAAGATCCTCATGGCCCACATAGGTCGTGCAGCCGGGACAACGGCGTTCAAGCACATTGTGAAGCTCACGTCCGAGCTGACCGTTGGCGCCGCAAACAAGTATTTTCATATATCTTATTTAATTGGACTACAAAATTACGAAAAATTGCCGCACCCTGCAACATCCCGTACCCACAACTCAAAAAAGTAATGACGACCTCACAACCGCCACAAGGCCAACCGCCGCCGTCAAATCCGGCTTTTCGACAACACTAACGCATTGAATACAAACAAATTGTAGGGATACACCCCGGTGCAATGCGGTTCAAATAAGACAATTGGGTGCAGTGCAACCATCCGTTCGGCTGGTAGCTTTCATTTTATCGGGCTGCAA
>PPYF01099328.1_pt1 | contig 26653 bp, 5 predicted proteins | sample 1559871 | NCBI WGS metagenome assembly PPYF01 (sample SAMN08240021, study PRJNA423297) | Human gut metagenome, whole genome shotgun sequencing project. | reverse complement strand
CCTATGTGATAGCCGTCCGTGAGCCGAACCCGTAGGGTGAAGGAGAACGGAGCACGGCGAACCACTCAGGAAGCGTTCTTATCCACTACTAGTCATGTGATAAAAAGAGATGTTGCAATCATCTACGTACTATGCTTTCTTTTCCTATACCCGTTTTGCACTTGACTCGTATGGGCCTAAGACTGGCCCCTGAGCGGTTCGTGGCTCGCTGCTCAGCTGCGTCCTAGAACTTCCCCAGTCAGCTCATAGAGCTGACAGCCCCTTAGTGGTTCGCAGCGCTCCAATCAGCCGCGCCCTGCGGGTTTGCTTCTTGGGCTGCTATCACATGGCTCACATTAGCCAAGAGCATTTTGATAAACTAACATGCTCTTGGATGTGAGCGCAACTCTTGAAGGGGCCAGACCAATCCCGCTATCGCATAGGCCTTATTGACCAAACATCCATGGGAAAACTTGTGGGCTGTTTGGATGCGGCCGCAAAGCGTTGTAGGGAACGTCAGTCCGCAGGAATGACTGAGGAAGTTTATTAAGATACGGCTATAAAGAACAATAAAAATGGCTTGCAAACTCTTTTGAGCTCGCAAGCCATTTTTTCACGCCTCCTCGTTCTCGTCATGTTTTTGAGGCGAAAACGGTATAGGGTTCAAATTCAGGATTGCCCGGCATCACATCACTACACCCCGCTGACCGCACTCACCCCCAAATTTTCCCACAAGAAACTTTTCGTGCCGAAAAACCGCCCTTTCAGGTTATGGGTGAAAAAATTTGCTGATAAGTTGTTACAATATGTAGAAAAGGTAATGAAAGAAATCATATGAATTTTGTGAGGAGAGAGGGAACGTGACAAATTGTAAGTGTTTTTGTGCAGGCAGTGATTCTGGCCGTGGTGCTGGTCTTAGGGATGGGGACGCTACCCGGTTTTCCAGAAAAAATGCAGCAGGCTGGGGGTTCTCTTGAAATGGGGAGCGGCAGGGGGCACAGGGAAAGGCAAATGTCTGGCAGGACTGCAAGCGTCCGCAGTTCGTGTTTTGTAAAACGGGAGTTCGAACAATCCGCACTGGCTGCTTGGCCTCTATACGTAAAATTAGCAAAATTTGTGTCGCAAAGGAAAAAGAGTATACTTTCGTATAATTGTTTTCAAATTTATGCATGGTATACTGTAGATAACATAGAAATGGTGGGAACAGAAAATTTTATAAAACGGGATTCATTGTGGTACAAAAAAATAAAAATTGAATATTCTGTTAAAAATAACGAGGTTTAATGTAAAAAATGAGTTGTTTTAAGAAGAAGGGGAGATTCTTATGAAAAAGGAATTGCTGATACGGGGGCTGCTGCTGTCTTTGCTGTTGGGAAGCAGTGTACCGCTGACGATAGCTGGGGCGGCAGAAAGTGCTGCGAATCGGCCTCAGGGGTATATTGATTCCGGGGTGCAGCTGAACAGGACCCGGCAGTATTTGGAACAACAGCGCCTGGCCAGGGAAATAGCGGCAGAACGGCGGACGGAATTGCTGGAAGGGACGGAGAACCAAGGCGAAAAGCCTGAGGGTACCGTCCATTTTGTGCTGCAAAAGCTTGTTATACCTGAATCCCAGGTATTGTCCCCAAAAGAGCTGGGGGCCATCGTCAAGGACTATGAAGGGAAAGAGGTTTCCCTGGACGATTTGTATGTTGTGGTGCAACGGATCAATGAACTGTATCGCACCAAGGGCTATGTGACGTGCCGGGCTTTTCTGGCGCCCCAGACCATCCATGAGGGGACGGTGCACATTGACCTGGTAGAGGGGAAAACCGGCAAGGTGGAAATCACCGGCCAGGGCAGCACCCGGGAAGCGTATATTCAGCACCGGATTCACCTGGACAGCGGCAAGGTGCAGAATATCCAGCAGCTGAACAAGGATCTGCTGCGGTTCAACTCCACCAATGATGCCCAGCTGCGGATTGCGCTGAAGGCTGGTGAAAAGGACGGAACCACGGACTACGTGATTACGGTGGCGGAGCCCCAAAAACAGGTGGCCGGTATTTTTGCAGATAATGCCGGCAGCGACACCAGCGGTCTTTACCGGGTAGGGGCTTATTGGCAGGACCGGGATCTTTCGGGCAACCGGGATCACCTTTTCCTGAGTACCCTGCGGTCAGAGGGAATGAAAGCCGTTTCGGGCAGCTACAATACGCCCATCAACCGGACGGGTACCCGGGCGGGGCTGTCCTATACGTCCAACAGTGTCCATATTACGGACGGATATTTTGAACCTTTGGGGGTGCGGGGTCACGCCTACGCCTTGACGGCATCGCTCACTTCCCCGATTGTTACGACGGATACGCTGAAATCGGAGTGGGGGTTTGAATACGGACACCAGAAATCCCAAACCGACTACGGTACCAGCCTGGGGCTGCGTTCCCACTGGACCGATGATACTATTGATACACTTTTCCTGTACTACGACCAGTTGGATTATGGCCGGTCCACGGTCTTCTACCAGAAGTACGGTTACCGGAACGGCTGGTATAGGGACCTGAACGACCGGAATCGTTCTTTTGGCAAATTTGAAACGAATATGCTCTATCAGAAACTGTTCCGCTCGGGCCAGCAATGGACCCTGCGGCTGGACGGTCAGCTGTCCAGTACCCAGTACCTGCCCTCTGCCGAAATGTTCTACCTGGGCGGGATGTACAGTGTCCGGGGCTACAAGGAAAGCTTGATTGGCGGCGACGGCGGTTTTTCGGCCAGCGCCCAGTACAGCTTCCCCCTGGAGAAATCTCAGCGGCTGAAGGGCTATCTTTTCGTAGATGGCGGACGGATCTGGGGCAGCAGTGCCTTTGGGGACCGGAGCCTGGTGGGCACCGGCGTTGGTGTAACGGCAGAAATCAACGACCATATGTCCCTGAATGCAGCCCTGGCGTTCCCGCTGCTCCGTACCATTAACGGAGAAGAACAAAGCCGGACGCGGATTTACTTTTCGTTTAACAGCGCTTTCTAAGGAGGCATGACCTATGAGCAACCGGAACTTTTCCCATAAAACCAAGCGGGGAAACCCGCATTCTGTGCAGACGCAAGGCAAAGCCCGTCTGTCCTACGAAATCCTTTCTGCCATTGCTGCAGCAGGCATGCTGGTAAATCCCTATGCGGCGCTGGCAGCTACGAACATTACCGATGGCAGTGGCAAGGCGTATACTGCAAATAACAATGGCGCCTACGATATTGCAGCCCAAAAACGGAACGGCAGCAACGCCATCAATAAATTTCAAAAATTCCAGTTGGGCCAAAATGATATAGCAAACCTGTATTTCCATACTGCGGAAACCCCGAAAACAGAAGCGGGAAACTTGATCAACTTTGTGGATACCCGTATTGATATTAACGGTACGCTGAACTCCATCCACAACGCGCAAATCGGGGGCAACCTCTATTTCCTGAGCCCCAATGGTATGGCGGTGGGCAAAACTGGCGTCATCAACACAGGCTCCCTGTATGTGATGACTCCCGCCAGCGGGTCTGCGGAGGAAATGACCTACGAAGGCCTGCAAAACCGCTTTGACGGAACCCTGCAGGAAAGTGATGCTGCTGAGCTGCTGGCCAATATCCAGTCGGGGAATCTGGCCATTCCTCTGAATCCCAGCGGTACCATTACGGTCCTGGGTACCGTCAACGCCACCAATAACGTGAAAATGTACGCTCCCCGCATTGCCGTGGGCAAGAATATCTCAGGGGAAACCCTGGGCGACACGGCTGCAGACGGTCTGGAAACGGGCGCTGCCATCAACACGGGCGTGACGGATTTCACCAATGTGGTGAAGCTAACAGCTGCTCAGAAGACGGCTGCCGGCCTGGAAAACAAGGGCCTAAAAGTAACGGCTGAAGCGGGCAGCGGAGACCTGGTCCTGGCAGCCAAAGCCGAATACGAAAATGTAGCAGACGCAGAATTTGCCGAAAGCGGCAAAAACCTGGGTCTTGCTTCTGCGCCCAAAACCATTACTGCCAGCGTGGATAGCTATGGGACATTAAACGCAGCCGGTAGCGTGGAACTGAAGGCAGAAGCCTCTAATGGCAATTACGATGAGGCCAAGGCGGAGGCAGACGCAGCTGTAGACGCCGGCACCAGCTTTGGGGACGACACGGTAGTCGCAGACGTTACCAGCGGCTATGCCAAGACCATAGCCAATGTCAACGTACAAGGCAATATTACGGCAGCAGAAGACGTCACCCTTACCGCCAGCGCCAACAATACATATGTGGATACGGGAGATTCTGTGGCTGGGAAGGCGGAAGAATATGCCAGTTATGTCCTGGCAGAAGGGGCCGACGTGGCTCTCCTGGAAAACCAGGCTGCTATTACCATAGGCAGCGGCGCCCGGGTACAGGGCAAACACGTGAACGTCACCGCCGATGCCCAGACAGAAGCTGTTATCGGCGTGGAAGCAGAAGGCAAGAAGGCCAGCCAAAACATTTCGGCTTTGATTCCTTCTGCAGCGGTGAACTATGCCCAGGTCAAGAATACGGCACAGGTCACTGTGGACGGAACGCTGACCGCAACTGGTGCAGATACCACCACGACCGATGAAGAAAACAAAACCGTCACTAATCCTACCCTTCAGGTAACGGCCAACGCTGCCTCTTCTGTGACCAATAAAGCCTCTATCAAGGTGGAAAGCGGGGAAGGTGAAGAAGGCGAAGCCTCTACTGGGGCTCCCCTGATGGTGGCTGCTGTCACGGTGACCAACCATGAAAATAACGCCAACGTGGCCATTAACGGCACCCTGGATTCGCAAGGGGGCAGCGTGGGCGTCAGCGCAGTAGCTGAGAATACGTTAAGCTCAAAAGCCGAGTCCGAAGCACCGGACGAATCTGCCGGCAGCACGGCCGTTGACGTGGTAAGCCATAACAGCAAGGCCAACGTGGACGTACAGGGAACTGTCAAGGGCAATCAGAACGTGGATATTGCGGCGAAGAATACCCTGAAATCCAATAGCCACCAGGCCAACAACGCTGCCGGGGAAGCCAAAGAAAGAGAGAAAACCCAGCTGGAAAACAAGTATGGGGGTTATATAGAACAGCTGAAGGAAATCAAGGACTTTTCTCTCCAGGATGAGGTTGCCGGAAAAATCATTGACCTGTTCTCCAGTAAGGATGCCAAGAAAGAAAGCACCTCTCTGGCTGATACTATCGCTGACAACATTACGGCCGGGGCTGCGGTGGTCTACGCAGATGAAACCAATACGGCAGCCGTCAACTTAGGCAAGAGTTCTGTAACTGAAGCCAAACTTGGCAATCTTACGGCGAAAGCCGATGCGACCATAGAAGACACCAAGCTCACTGCAGCCGGCACGTCCAACACCTTTGGCAAAGACGAAACCACCGCGAAACCCAATGTGGCTTCGGTGGGCTTTGTCTACGACAAGCTGAACCAGTCGGCCCAGGTTACGGTGGAAGACGGTGGTGCAAAGCTTACCGCCGGCAAGGACCTGACCCTCCAAAGCAGCGCCGAAATGGAATATAACCGCATCAACCGGATGAAAGCGGACCTGGAAGACAGCCTTGCCAAGCTGAAATTTGCCCTGACAAAACTCCCGGCAACCCTTTCTGCGGAATCTACGGCCGTAAAGACTGCGGCAGACGAGCTGCAAAAGTCTTTAACGGCTTACCAAGCTGAGTTTGACAGTGCAGCAGCCAACGTCACTGCCGAAGGCATCAACGAAGAAAGCACCTGGCAGAAACTGGCCGACCTTTCCAGCTCTGCGGCGGACGTACTGGCTAAGTCTGCCGACCTGCTGACCGCAGTGAAGACGGCTGGCTCGGATGTGGCAGACGATGTGAAGGGCCTGTTTACCAGCGCCTCGGAAGCCGTCGACAGTGCTGCCGCCTTTAAGGAACCCACGAACTACGCCAACGTATCGGCTTCGGCCCAGTCCCTGGGGGACCAGGATACCCAGCGTACCCTGGCCGGCGCCATTACCCTGTCCAATATCGACTTTGCCAGCAGCGTCACCGTGGGCCAAAACGCAGTGCTTACGGCGGCTGACAACCTGAACCTGAAGGCTGTAGAAAAAATTGACGATGTAAATATCAATGGTAAACTCAATGCCTCTACGTCTGCTTCTGACACTGGAACTAGCGGCGGTGCAACAGGTACTGACCTGGGCAGCGCAGCAGCAGGTGCTGGTGCCGCCACGGGCACGGCTGCCAAGAAAACGGGAACCGGCGTGGGCGGCAGCTTCAATTACCAAAACTTTGATTCCAGCGCTTTGGTCAGGGTTGAGCAAGGGGCGGAACTCACGGGCGGGGACCTGAACCTCACCAGCGACTCTGACGTTTTCCATGCGGGCATTACGCTTTCCGCCGGCAAGAAAGCTGCCAGCAACAGCCTGAGCGGTATGGTCTCTGTTACGGACAGCGACAGCAACAACCAGGTCCTGGTGGACAAGGATGCCAAGCTTACGGCCTTAAAGGACAGTGGCGGCAGCACCGGCACCATTTCTCTGGCCGGCCACAACAATACCAACGTGAATAATGCTATTCTCGCCCTGGCCTCCAGCACGGGAAGCGCCGCCGTGGGCATGTCCGTCGCCGTGAACAACATTGACGTGACCAACCGGGCAGCCATCGAGGATCTGGATACGGCAGCAGCGGCTCCCGCTACGGCCGGTTCCATCAGCGCCGCAGCTCTCAACGTCAGCGCCGAAACCACTGGCCTTATCAATACCATTACGGTAGCCGGCGGGGCTACCTCCAGCGAAAGCTCGACCACCCAGCCCACCAATGCCATTGACAACACCGGGGGAAACACCGGTGCCCTTTCCAGCGCCATTCCCGATGCAATCGGCGAAAGCTTAGACAGTATTTCTGGGGTCAGCGAAGACCTGACGGATGCCTTGGAAAGCGCCGGTGAAAACCAGGGAGGTACAGCCGGAGCTTCTGGCAGCGCAGAAGGCGAAAGCACGACCCCGACGGCGAAAGCCTCGCCCCTTACGGGCACGGCGGCGACCGGCCAGACAGGTACCAGCGGCAGCAAGAAGTCGTCCCTCAGCCTTTCCGGAGCCGGCAGCGTTTCCGTCAACCTGGAAACGAATACCACCGAAGCCCTGATCGACGGGGCTAACCTCCAACTCAACAACGACGGCGACGTCCAGGTGGGTGCCCGGGATACCTCTTTCGTCGGGGCCTGGAGCGGCGGTGCAGCCCTCTCCCTGAGCAAGGGCGACAGCTCCAAGAAAAAAGTCGCCGTCAGCGGTGCGGCTGCTGTCAACAGGATTGATAACAACCTGACGGCCGCCATTAAGAACAGTACCCTGACAGGGGTCAAAGCGATGGATATTGAGGCCCTTAGCGGCGGTACTGCCGCAGCAGCTGGACTGGGCCTGTCGGTCATCAAGGATACCGGCACTAATTTCGCCGGCGGCGCTTCCGTTTCGGTGAACCTCATCGACAAGGATGTCACCGCACTGGCAGAAGACAATACTGTCACCGGGTCTGCTTCTGACAAGGCAGACCTCGATGTCACAGCCTACGAAAGCGACCTCCAGATTACCGGCGGCGTCAATGCCGACCTTACCAAAGGCGGCGGCAAGACCGTGGGCGGCAGCGTTGCCGTTGCCAATATCAACAATAATATCAACGCCGGCATTAAAGGCGGTACCTATACCAATGTGAACACTGCCAAGGTGGAAAGCCTTCTGGCCACCAAACAGATTACGGGGGCCGTTTCTGCCGGGGTTGCCGTTGGCGGCGACCAGACCGATGGCAGCTCCAACGGGGCCTTTACCGGTGCCTTCGTCTACAACGGCCTGACCAACAAGGCGGATGCGGCCATTACCGGCGTAAACCTTACCGCCGCAGGGAACGTTGCGGTGAAAGCACACGATACCACCAGCGGCTCCGAGGAAGCAAAGCCCTACCAGGAAAAACTGGGGGATTACTCCAAGCATCAGCAGTTTGCGGAAGACGCCGGCCTGGACACGGACGGTTCTTCCTACTATAAAGATACAGACGAAGAAGGAAATGGCCTCGACACAGCCGGTCAGACCGTCGATATGGACGATACTGGCAGCCTCAGCGTGGGCGCAGCCCTGATTATTGCCGGCTCCAACGGCAATGCCGCCGGTGCTGCTGTCAACGTGGCTGACCGGGACATCGACTTCTCGGCCCGCATCGATAACGCCACCATCCAAGCTGGCTCTATTACCACGGCCTCCGAAGCGGACAGCTTAGGCGTCGACGTGGCAGCCGGCATTGCCGCCGGTTCCCAGAGCTTTGGCGGTGCCGCCAGTGTAACCTGGCAGACCCAGAACAACGATATTCTGGCCCAGGTCAGCGACTCCACCATTACTACAGATAAGCTGGCCGTTACGGCGGACAGCAGTGCCAAAGAAGTGAACGTGGCCGGTTCCGTGGCCTATGGAGGCAAAGCCGGCATCGGCGCAGCGGTGGCCTACAACAAGCTCTCCAACCAGATTCAGGCCTACCTGGCCGGCGGTTCGGTGACGAACCTGACGGAAACGGGCGTGGACCTGGACGTTACCGCTGCCAATACAAGCAAGCTCTATGCCATCGGAGCTACGGTAGCAGCCAGCAAGAGCGCCGGCCTCAGCGGTACGGCAGCCATCAACCACGGCGGCAGCGATACAGAAGCCGTCATCGGTGAAGCTGAAGATGCAGACGGCAAGACCGTCACTAAGGAAAAGACGACTCTCACGAACATTGCCGATACCAACGTCGAAGCCACCAGCAGCGATACCCGGCTGGCCGTGGTGGGCAACGTAGATATAGCAGGGAAAGTCGCCCTGGGCGGCGCTGTAGCCTATAACGATGTGGGCGGCGCCGGTACAGGCGAAGCCGGGCAGAAGACCCGTGCCGCTATGGTAAACGCTGCCCTTACGACCACCGATGCAGGAAAGGCAGCCCTCCACGCGGCTGACACCTCTACGCTGACCACCATCGGTGTGGGCGTGGGCGGTGCCGGCAAAGTGGCCATCCAAGGCGGCGCAGCTACCGCATTGGTCAACAAGGACATTACGGCAGAAGTAAAGAACTCGACCATCCAGGCTGCAGAGGGAGGCACAACAAGCGACGTCTCCGTTACAGCCGACAGCAAGAGTACCATCAATACCGTTGCCGTCGCCGCAGCCGGCAGTGGTACCTTCGCCGGCGGGGCCGGGGTCAGCGTCAACCGCATCAAGCAGGCTACGACAGCTGCCATTACGGGCGGCAGCCAGATTACCGATACGGATACCCTGGTGCAGGCCACGGGCAACAATGATATCACCTCCGCCGGTATCGGCGCAGCCGCAGCCGGTAACGTTGGCATCGCCGGCAACGTGGCCGTCAACCAGATCGGCAATGATGTGCAGGCTAGCGTTGCGGACAGTACCCTGACAAGTACCGGCAACATCGGCGTCCTGGCCAATGGCCGGGAAAAGCTGGGCAACTACGCCGGTGCCCTCGGTGTCAGCGCATTTAAAGGCGGCGCCGGTATCGGCGTCAGCGTCAGCAGCAACGAAATCACAGGCAATACAGCCGCCACAGTAACAGGCAGCACCCTCCAAGCGGCTGGCAAAAATGATGAGAGCATAGCTCTCACGCAGACCATGGACGATACCGGCGTCCAGACATCGGTGACGAAAGACGAGCAGGTCATCACTGATGCACGCAAGGGCATTGTCACCGCCGCCTATGGCCAGCATGATTTAGAGAGCGTCGCCGTTACCGGTGGTATCGCCGCATCGGGCAGCGTGTCCGTTGGCGCAGCCGGCACAGTTACGCTGAATAAGCTGGGCGGCAGCACGAAAGCTGTCGTAACCAATACCACCATCAATGAAACCCGCACGGCTGACGCAAACGATGACGTCACCGTAAAGGCCATCGACCGCACGAACAGCGAAAGCCACGTAGGCTCCCTGAGCATAGGGGTTGGCGCTACGGGTGGTGCCGGCGTAGCCGGTGCGTCCGATACGCTGGCCTTCAGCCGCACGACCCAGGCCGAACTCTCCGGCAATGTGTCTAATCCGGACAGCCTCCAGAATAAGACCGTCAACGGCCGAAATATCGACGTCACTGCCGACCAGCAGTCCAGCGTCGTCACCAACGCCGACGGCCTCTCCATCTCCGGTGGCGGCACAGCCGCTGCCTCGGCAGCAGCTACCGTAGCCGTTACGAAATTAAACGGCACGACCCAGGCCGTCGTCAAAAACATTACCAGCACCAATGACAAGCTGAAGGTAAAAGCCCTGCATGATCATCATACGACCCTCTACAGTGCTTCCGCTGCAGCTGCTGGCGCTCCTGTCGGTGTCGCCATCGGCGCCGGCATCGGCATCGTCAACGATGACTTCACCACGTCGGCCCTCATCGACAACAGCACCAGCCTGAGCAGTACCTCCACCAGCGTCAACGCCGACAGCACCACCGACGTGGATACGTACGTCATCGGTACAGCCGCTGCCGTTGGTGCCGCCGGTGCGACCATTGGCGTCAATAACATCAATAGCACGACCACAGCCGAAGTCAATAACAGCACCATCGGCAAGGCCGGTACTATTACGCCGGAGGTCAGCGTCGACGCCCATAATAAGGTGACGACGAACTTCGGCGCTGCCACCTCCAGCGCCGGTGCAGCAGCCATCGGGGTCGGCGTGGGCATCAACACCGTCGACACAGGGACCCTGGCTAAGGTCACCAATAGCACCGTCAACGCCAAGACTGCCGCTGTCACCTCCCGGGAAGAACTGGACGTGGACCAGACCATGGCAGGTGCCACCTTAGGCGGCTTCGGCCTCAATACCAATGTCATGGTCACCACCATTGGCACCCAGGTAGCCGATTCCTACGGCAGCGATGCTGATAAGAGCGGCAAAGTGGATACCAAGAGCATCCTCGCAAACGCCAATAACGCCATCGGTTCCCAAAATAATAATCTCACGAGCGGCTCGAACCTCATCAGCAGCGATGCGGGCGTCACTGTCAGCAATAACTCCGGCGTCAGCGCCAAAACCGGCGTGACGACGCCCGCAGCAGGCACGCAGACCCTCGTGGATAACAGTACCATCACCACCAGTGACACGCTCACGGTCAGCGCAGACCGGCAAACCGACGCCACGCTTACCGCTGCTGCTGCAACTGTGGCCGGGGTCAGCGGCGCCAACGTGACGGTGGCCGCCCTGGATGCCAAGAAAGACGCCGGTGTCACCATTTCCGGCAAGAGTGCTCTGTCCTCTGCCAAGGACCTGACCGTCCAGGCCAAACAGCACGGTACAACCGCCGTTAAAGCCTACCAGGCAGCCCTGTCCGGCGGTCTCAGCGTGAACGCAGCCTTTGCCCAAAGCAAATCCAGCGGTGCCACCAACGTCACCCTTTCGGACAGCAGCCTCTTAGGCGGCGTAGGCGGGGCCATTAACGAAGAAACTGGTGAAGCCTACGGGGCGACCATCCTCGCCGAAGACACCGGCAAGACCACCAGCGAGGTGGTTGGTATCACCGGGTCCCTGGGCTATGCCGGCGGTGCCCTGATTACCAACGCCGAAAATGACAGCAGCACCAAGGTTACCATCAACCAGGGCTCTACGATTGCCAGCACCGGCGCCACCAGTGTGACAGCCAATAAGGCCAATGGGATTTCCGCCAGCACCCTTGGCGGGGCCATTGGGGCAGGGGCTCTTCAGGGCATTGTCGCCTATGCAGAAGATAAGGGAAATAGCGCGATTACCTTGACAGACGCCAATAAGCTTGGCGGCGACAGCATTTCTATCCTGGCTAAAGGTGCGCCCAACGTTACTGCCGATGCCAAGGCTTTAAGCGGCGCTCTGCTAGGTGCCGTCGGTGCCTCCCTCGCCACGGCCAAAGCCGGGGGAGAAGTCAGCCTCAGCGTAGGCGACGGCTCCACCTTCAGCGGCAAAAACGTCACCTTAGGCGCTGCCGCAGGCCAGCAAACTGGCACTGACGATACCGCCCAGGCCAATGCCAAGGCAAACGCCGTGGGTCTCTCCGCAGCCCTGGGCGGATCTTTCCAAGCCAACGTGGCTGATGCGTACCAAAACACGGCCGTTACGGTCAGCGTTGGCAAGAGCAGCTACAAGGCAGATACCCTGGCTATTTCCGGCACGAACTCGTCGGCGCTTGACGCCGACGCCAAAGGCGTCACGGTGGGCACCATTGCCAGCGGTGAAAATATCTCTCAAATGACCGGCAGCCTGACCACCAACGTCAGTGCCTCCGGTACAGCTGACGGCAGCAGCCTGGGCAGCGTCACCCTCCGCAGCAGCGGTTATGGCAACCTGGCTAATAATGCCAGCGGTGCCGGCGGCGGGTTGGTGGGAATCAGCCCAACAGCAGCCGAAGCGGATACGACCTTTACCACCAATACCCAGACCAACGTGAACGGCTCCTGGCAGGCCGGCTCCCTGACGGCTTCGGCTACCAACAGCGATGACGTAGACGCTACAGCCGACTCCCTGTCCGCTGCTGTCATCGGCGCCAGCGGTACGGAAATGACCACCAAGGTCAGCCATACGGCCAAAACCAACGTGGACGGCACCGTTACTACCACAGGGGCTCAGAACTACACGGCGGTCAATACCGTGGACCACGACGTGAACCTGAAGGGCAGCGGCTACGGCGGCGCTTCCGTGAACGCCAACTCCATGGAAAATACCCTGAACTACACGGCTCAGGTCAATCTGAACGAAGGAACGACTCTCACCGGTACCGGCGATAAGGGCACCCTGACGGCCCTGGCCGAAACCACCGGCGATATGAAATATACCAACAATCTGAAGAGCGCCGGGGTGGTGGCTTCTACCTCAGCCTACAGCAAGAATGATGTGACCTACGCCAACAGCATAAGCGCCACCAACGCTACCCTGAAGACGGGCAAAGCGGACCAGAACATTACCCTGGCCGCCACGGATACCACCAATGGTGCCTTCCAGACCGTGGCCGACACCCAGGGCGGGGTTGTAGGGGCCGCTTCTGCGGAAGCCATCAATAATTTCCACCGGTCCAACACCATCAGCCTCACCGGCGGCCTGGTGGAAAGCATGAACGACGTCAATCTCTACGCCGGCGCCGACCAGAACGGTCTGCGGTCCGTGCTCAATTACACCGCCCTGGCTGATGCTTATAACAAGACCGCTCTGCCTCTGGTGAGCAGTCCCAGCCTGGAAAACACCATGACCCAGGCCAACCAGGTACTCATCAACGGCGACGTCCGCTCTGTCCGCCATACCAATCTGAAAGCCGGACAGGGGCTGACCACAGTCTCCGAAAGCGCCCGGGAATACAACAACTACACGGGCGATTCGGGTACAGGCTCCACCACCTCTACGGCCCTGGGCAGCCATACCAGCAGTGAAACCACGGACAACTACGTGTCCCTGGGCGATACTGGTTCTGTGACGGCCGGCATCCATACGGATCTGGACCTGACCATTTCCGGACAAACGAAAGCAACTAAGGTAGATGGCAAAGCCGCCCTGGATTGGAGCGGTATTACTTCTACGGTTACCAAGGGCAGCGACTGGTTCTCTGCAGACAGTGTTAAGCCCTCCAGCGTAACCCTGCCCAATACCCTGATTGACCGCTACCGGAAACTGGCCAATGTGATCGGCCAATATGCACCGACTTCCAACGAATACCACGTATTGGAAGCAGAAATGAAAGAACTCAAGTCCCTGATGGAAACCAATGGGTTCGTTAAAAACAACGGTGCCATCCTGGATGAAATCAATGTAGCAGCCATCAACCTGCCGGACATCGTGGTTTCCGGCGGCAACATCACCATCGATGCCGATAAGGTCACCGGCACAGGCAGTCTGAAGGCCCAAGGCGTCAACGCCGTGAATATTACCAACTCCAGTGACCTCTACCTGAAGACTGGCGACGTCATCATCAAGGATAAGGGCGGCAGCCTCACCTTTAACGACAGCCTTGTAGGAAGCTCCCTGTCCGAATTTACCGGCAGCCTGTCCAGCAGCGCAGCCGCAGGGGCAGAACCGGCCATTACCATCAAGAGCACGGGCACTGCTTCTAGCTATGCCAGCCCGGATATTGGCGTGTTTGGGGATATCCTCAACAGTTCCGGCGATGTGACCATCCAGAACTCGAATCAAAATATCTATATTGTGGGCTCGGCCAACGTAACCGGCAAGAACATCCACATTGTGGCCGATAAGGGCTCCGTCACCCAGACCAGCGAAGGCTGGCTCGTTGTAGGCTCCGACCCGATTACGCGTTACCAATTCAGCGACTCCATTGCCCAAAAGATTCAGAAGTACCTGTCTAAAGGCGCAAGTAATAACTGGGATGTCTCGTGGCTTACCAGCCAGACTACCTATGATGGCTACAGAAGTGCGCTTATAACGCATGCGAAAGATTTGGAACTTAATGGGCTAGAAATTACAAAAATTGTGAATTGGAAACCGGATGAAAGTGCCGGGGTTCATGCAGGCAGCAATATCTACCTGACTGGCAAGAACGTCATCGTCGACGGCCTCGTCCAGAGCGGCTACGGCACCTACAAGACCGTTCTCACGGCGGATGACCAAAAACGCATCAATACCCTGGATAGCCAGTGGAAGCGGAACAGACGGGCCCTCACAGACGACCAGGTCATGAGCAACGAAAACTACCTGATCAACCAGGGCGGACCCCACTACAACCGTGATACCAAGCAGTGGGAATACGAAGTGAAGCTGTACTACAACCCGGCCACAGGCAAACTCCTGGCCGAAAACCTGGCTCCCTCCGGCGGCAAGATCTACATCACCGGCGCCGTGGCCAGCACCAACGGCAGCGGCCGCATCCTGGCTATGGACGGCACCCCGGACATCTCCATTGACACCACTGCTGTGGCCAAGGACCTGACCCTTCACAAAATCGAAAATAACGACATTGAAAGTCTCATCAGCATCAAAGACACCAATACCAATATGCTCACGGAGTTTACGGAAAATAACGGCTCTGTGAAGGTCAGCGTGACGCCAATCACCGGCAAGCAGGTAGTAAACAACACCAGCACCTCTAATGGCATCACCTACTACAACCCGGCACCCCAGACCCTGAAGTGGACTGGCGGTACCGCAGGCGACGTAAAAGTAACCGGCTATGGCTACGACAAAGACTTCGTTATGTGGGGCCTTATTCCGTACAATACTACAGAAGACTTCGTTACGAATAAAGAAGTCTCTCAGGGCATGACGACGACCAGCTCACAAACCCAGACTGGTGACCAGGCCCTGGCAGCCGGTCAGGTCATCACCAAGGTAGACACTGCCACGGACAAAGCCTACTCCGTGGATACGAAAGTATATACGGATCCGTACACCCAGTGGAGCGGCGTTAGCGTGGATAAAGATTACGACGGCTTCTGGGGCAAGGTCCTCGGCTACGGCACGGTACATTATCGCTGGACCGGCTCACAAAACAGCTCCACCAGCAGTACCTATTCCATCAAAGCCGATAACCCTATCCAGACCGGCTTCATTACCGGCGGCAAGGATACCATTTCCATTACGGCCAATAAGAACCTCAACCTGGCCGGGAATATTTCCTCTGCCGGCACCAGTGGCACGGTTACCCTGAATAGCAATACCGGCGGCATTACGGCTGATGGCGGCGCCAGCATCTTCACGGATACGCTCACAGCCAGCGCAGCCGGCAATATCAACCTGAACCACAGTGCCCTCGGCACAGATGCCACCTTGTCTGTGAAGAGCACCGGCGGCGACGTCACCGTCCTTTCGGATAAAGGAAATCTCAGCGTCAAGACCAGCACAGCAGCAGGCAACCTGAAGCTCCAGGCTGACGGCAACCTGACCTCGGCCAGCGGCACGACCCTTACAGGGAAACGCATCGACCTGATCAGCCGCACGGGCGCCATCAATGCCACGGCCAACGCGGCCACCAAGGCCCTCAGCGCCGATACCCTTTCGGCCAGTCTCAACGCTGACGCAGCCGGCGACATTACCCTCAAAAACACCAATGGCAACATGCGCATCGGCTCCATCGTCAGCCATAACGGCAATGTTAATCTCACCACCTCCGGCAGCTTTGAAGACGCCACCAGCGGCGGTACACTCTCCGGCAGCGGCGACAAGCTCCAGCTCTGGCAGGATATGGGCATTATCAACACGGCAGACACCGATGACAGCAAGGCTAAAGCAGCAGAAGCCGCTAAGCAGGAACGCCTGGATGCTCTTACAGGGCAGGGCAACAAGCTGGCAGCTGCTTCGAAACATACCTTGGACGATTACAACGCAGCCGCCGATACGTACGCAACTGCCGCCAAGAGTGATACGGACCTGCAAAAAGCCAAGACCACCTATGAAGATGCGGTCAAGGCCATCAAGGCGTATCAGTATGCAACCGAAGAAGACAAGCAAAAAGCCTTGCAGAAAGCTTACAATACCTACGACGCAGCCCGGAAGCGCTTCCTTGATAGCCAAGGCATTACGGGCTTCACTGGGGAAGAACAGGAATACATCATTTCTGTGGGGGATATCAAGAGCAGCAATTCCTACGGCTGGAGCAAGAATGACCTCTTGTACGCACTCCAAAGCAGCGTCCTAAATGCGCCTAAAGGAGAAGTACTTACTGTAGCTAAGGCCAACGTCCAAGGGAAGAACATTACCCTGAACGCTGCCAAGAACATCGGCAACGATGCCGAACCGGTTGTTATCAACTACGCCGACCTGACGAAGCTGGAAAACCTCCAGCTCTTGTCCCAGGCCAAGGCCGGGGATTTGACCTGGAGTGCAGCGGACCAGACCGTTACGGTACGCCAGCAGCGCCCCCTGACCCTCCAGACCACAGGCAGTGTCACCCTGCAAGCCAATACCTCCAATACCACTGGCGCCGGCAGCATTTACCTGGCCGGGGTCAAGGATTCCGCTCTGAACGTAACGGGCAATATTTCCACCACGGCTGATGTGAAGCTGATGGCGGATAAGGGCGTCACCATGGAAAGCGGCGGCATTACCGCCAAGAACCTTATCGTCACCGGCGGCAGCGGGGACATCGGCAGTGCCGCAAAGAACCTGAATACGAACCTCTCTGGTACTCTGGATGCCCGGACGTCGGGTAACCTGTATCTCCACCAGACTGGGCTCGACGGCAACGCGGCGCAGGTTCTGACCATTCAAAGCGTGGGCGGCAACCTGATTTCCCTGGCCTCTGATGCGGGCATGCAGATGACCACCGAAGAAGGCAAGAACATGGGTACCATCGACGGCCAGAACATCAACCTGACCTCGGCCAACGGTGCCCTGGGTCTTAGCACAGACGGCCTCCGCATCGCCAATAGCGGCGGCGTCCTGAACGCCAGCGCTGCAACAGACGGCCAAGGCATCTACCTGGCTGGTATAGGCTCGGGTTCGCTGGTCCTCAATCAGGTAACTGCCGGCGGCGACCTTTCCATCGACAGCAAAGGCTCCATCCAGCTGGGCCAGGAAGCTGTAGAGGCCACCGATACGACAGCGGCAGTCGACGCCATCGACAGCACCGTCAAGGCCGATAACATTACCCTGACGGCCGCAGGCTTCATCAACCTGGCCCAGGGCGAGTTGCAGGCCGGTGCCTACGATGCAGCCGGCAAGCTCTTAGCGAATACGGGCAGTGTCAACTTGAACTCCAGCGGCGTTATTACCCAGACCAGCAACCATGGCATTTTGGCCAACACCATGAATCTGGTGGCCGCAGCCGGTATCAACATGCCTAGCAATGTGCAGGGCGAAGCAGAAGACAGCCGCATCAACGCTCTGGATACGATTAATATTACCAATACGGACAAGACCAAGGACGTATACGTAGAAAACAAGAACAACAAAAATGTGACGGTGAATTTCGCAGAGGGCTCCACCGGTACCAACGTAAATATCAACAACCACGCCGATGACAAACAGACCAGCAACCTCACCGTCACCGGCAACGGAAACGCTGTCCAGGATATGGTCATCAACAACGCCAGCGGCAATGTCCACGCAGAGGGCACCCTGACGGCAGGCCGGAATCTGAGCATCACTGCCGCCACCAGCATCACCAACGATAAGGCTGTTACGGCTACCAGCGGCGCCATCAGCCTCACCGCCCAGAATGGTATCACCCAGACGGGCGCCATTACCGCCGGCACCAGCCTCACCGTAGCCAGCGAAACAGAAGGCAATCTGACCTTTACCGGAAATATTGAGAGCGGCACGGCTGCCAGCCTCAAGGCGAAGAAGGGCACCATCGCCATCGGTACGGCGCTGGTGGCAAACAACCTTACCGCCGGCACCACAGCCGCCATTAACAGCGAAGCAGGCCCCATTACCATCTACGGCAACACCCAGTCTGTAACCGGCACCACCCTCCAGACCTGCACCAGCGGTGACCTTAGCGTCAAGGGTAACCTGGACGCCACCGGCGCTGGCAACGTGAACCTGATCACTACCACCGGCAAGATTTCCGTAACCGGCAATATCAAAGCCGGTCAGGCTGTCAACGTCCGGACCACCAGCGGCAGCATCGGCATTACCGGCAGCGTCACCAGCGATGCACCGGTCAAAACCACCGAAAAGACTGAGGCCACCGAAACCACGCCGAAGAAGGCCAAACGGCTGCTTCTGGGCGAAGCCAACGAGACCCTGCCCACAACCGGCATCCACATTGACAGTACCAGCGGTACCATCACCGCCGCCGGCGACTTTACGGGCGGAACCAGCGGCGAAGCGAAGCTCATTACCCAATCGGGCGATATTATTTATAGCGGCACCCTGAGTACCGGCCAGGCAGTCCTGTTCCAGACCCAGACCGGCGATATCACTGTGGGCACCGATGAAACCGACAGTTCCCTGACGTCCACGGCGTCCACTGTTACCCTGGAAACCACGGGCAACACCACGGCAGACAAAGGGGATATTACCCTCTACGGTACTGCCGCCTCGGTAACGGGTACTACGGTGAAGACCAACTCCCTGGGCAATATCAAAATTGAAGGCAGCCTGAAGACTGTCGCTCCGGCAGAAGGTACGGAACTGGCAAAAGGCACGACCCAGAACGTTACTGTCCAGACGAGCACGGGCAATATCACCCTTGATTCTACCAGCACCACCACACCGGCCATCTCCAGCCTGGGCGATGCCGTAGTCCAGACCACCACCAGCGGCGGTATTACCGTAACTGGCGATATCACAGCCGGTAAGGCAGCGACACTCTCGGCAACGGAAGGAAATGTTAACCTCAAGGGCAAGCTGACGGCTAGCGGCGGTGCGGCCAATATCAGCGCCTCCGATACAGACGTGGATGATGAGGACGACCAGAAGGGCGACATCACCCTGACCGGTGACATCACCTCCACCACCGATGCTGCCAGCATCAGCACCAACAACGGCGCTATCAACCTCCAGGGCAACGCCAGTGCAGCCAAGGCTCTGGAAATCAAGGCCACGAACAACGGCAGCATTACCGTGGGCAAAGCTACGGAAAAAGATGGAACTAAGCATGATTACACCCTCAGCGGCGCTACGGCAGCCATTTCCACCAACACAGGCGCCATCGACCTGTACGGGCTGACGAAATCCGTTCTCGGCACGACTGTCCAGACCGGCACCGGTGACATCAATGTCCACGGCAGCCTCCAGACTGTCAAACCGGCAGCAGGTACGGAACTGGCGGAAGGTGCTACCCAGAACGTCACCGTCCAAGCTGGCACGGGTAACATCGACCTCACGGCAACCTTGACGGATACACCGGTCATCTCCAGCCTGGGCGACTCCGTAGTCCAGACCACCACCAGCGGCGGCCTCACCCTTACCGGTGACGTCACAGCCGGCAAGCTGGCAACCCTTAAGGCAGTAGAAGGAAATGTCAACCTCACAGGCGACTTCACAGCAAACGGCGGCACAGCCACCATCAGTGCCTCCGATAAAGACGTTGACAAGGTAGATGCAGCAGACGACCTCAAAGGCGACATCACCCTCACAGGCGACATCACCTCTGCCACCGATGCTGCCAGCATCAGCACCAATAACGGCGCTATCAACCTCCAAGGCAACGCTAGTGCAGCCAAGGCCCTCGAAATCAAGACTACCAACACGGGTAACATCCTCGTCGGCCAAGCTGCGGAAAAAGATGGGACTAAACACGAATTCACCCTCAGCGGCGACACGGCTACCATTTCCACCAACACAGGTGCCATCGACCTCTTCGGCCTGACGCAATCCGTTCTCGGTACGACTGTCCAGACCGGCACCGGCGACATCAATGTCCACGGCAGTCTCCAAACCGTCAAACCGGCAGCAGGTACCAAACTCGAAGCAGGCAGTACCCAAAACGTTAATGTGCTCACGGATAACGGCGACATCAGCCTGACGGCGACTCTGGATGACACGCCGGTTATCTCCAGCCAGACGAACGCCTACGTGGCAGCCAACCAGACGGGCGACGCAAAGAAAGCTGGCGACATTACCATCACCGGTGACGTCAAAGCCGCACAGAGCGCCAGCCTCGTTGCCAACGAAGGCAGCATCAAACTCACCGGCAATCTCACTGGCGCGGCAGACGACGCCATCATTCACGCCCACGATAGCAAGTCCCTGACAGACGAAGGCAACATCGTGGTAGACGGCAGCGTCACCGCCGGCGACCTCCTGAACCTGAACACGGACAACGGCACCATCACGGCCGGCACAGCGGAGAAGCATACCCTCCTGCGGGCCAGCAACACGGCTTCCGTCACAACGGACAATGGCACCATTACCCTCACAGGCAGCGTGGAATCGCCCCACGGCACCACCGTGGAAACCACCACCACCGGTGACATTACTATCACAGGCGACGTCAAGACCTGGAACCTGGGCGACAAGACCATCACCGGAACCGGCGACGTCCGCATCGCCACCAACAGCGGTGCCATCAGCCAGACCGGCGATATCCTGAGCAGCGACGACCTCACCGTCCAAACTGTCACCGGGAATATTAATCACAAAGGCCTTGTCACGGCAGCCGCTGCCGCCGACGTCCAGACCACCACCGGCGATATCCTTCAGATCGGTAACGTCCAGAGCGGCACCACCACGGACCTCCAGTCCCTGACCAAGGGCCAGGTGGAAGTCTATGGCAATATCAACAGCGGTACGGCAGCCACCCTCTACGCCAAAGACGGCAGCATTACCGTGGGCAAGCAGGGCGCTGTTAATACCATCACTGCCGGCACCACCGCTGCCATTGCCACTGGCACCGGCGACATCAACCGCTACGGTAATACCCAGTCCCAGACTGGCACCACCGTACAGGCCGGCACGAAGGGCAATATCCTCGTCGTAGGCGACCTGACCGCCGACAAGAACAACGTCCAAGTGGACACCAAGAGCGGCAGCATTGACCTCACCGGCGATGCAATCGCCAAGACGAACGACATCCTCGTCCAGTCCGAAAACGGCGCCATCAAGATGACTGGCGACCTGACAGCTGGCATCAATGTTACCGCCGACACGACAAACGGAAGCATCGACCTTACCGGCGATATTCAGAGCGGCGCAGCCACCCTGCTCCAGGCCACTAGCGGCAGCATCAGCCAGACCGGCCAGAAGATTATGGCCGGCACGAGCCTGACGGCTGCGGCCAGTGAAGGCTCCATCCGCCTCGATAGCGACATTTCCTCGCAAAACGGCGACACGACCCTGACGGCCAGCGACAGCGGCGTGGAGGCCCAGAAGGGCAACATCCTCGTCACCGGCACAACCCAGGCACTGAAAGGAAACGTAAAAGCCACGACGGACAACGGCAATATTGAATTCCAGAACACCGTCAAAGCCGATCAAAACCTCCAGACTCGCAGCGACAACGGCAATCTCCACTTCCAGAGTGATATCTGGAGCGGCAGCAGCATCAGCGGCGAAACCACCAGCCAGGGCAATCTGATCCTGGACGGCACCGCTGAGGCAGTGGAAAATATCCAACTGAAGGCCGACCAGAACGGTTCCATTATCCTGCGCAAGGACCTGACTTCCGGGCTGGACACCAGCTTTGGCACCAACAACGGAGATATTCTCTTTGCAGGGCCGACTGACGGCACGGCAGAACAGATTCGCGTAACGTCCAAGCAGGGCAATATCGCAATGACCACCACCGGCACCGGGGATATCAAGGACAGCCACCGGGAAGCAGGCGGTGACCAGGCTCTGGTTTCTGCGGACACGGGCAACATTACTATCCGGCAGGACGGCACGGACGATGTGGACCTCCAATTCCTCTATGCTCTGAAGGATGCCGGTGTGGAAGTGAAGGACGGCAGTCTGTACCTGGATACCATTGATGGCAACCTGGTAGCGGTCTTTGTCCGCAGCGGAGCTGAAGTGATGGATGTGAAACATATGACGGCCGGCACCCAGATTGCGGTAGCCGGGGCGGATATTGGCCTGGACAATGTAAGCCAGCGTGTTGGTTCGGATGGGTTCCTTTCCATCCAGCCCGATGGTGCCAGCGCTGATGCACCTATCGAAAAACTGACCATTGGCCAACTGAGTACCAACACGGGTGCCCGTTTCGACCACCTGTGGGTGCGCAACGGCAGCATTACCGCCACCCAGGGTGAGCTCCATTTGGATAAGCTTTACGTCCTGGATCACGGGTACTTCAGCAACGGAGTGATGGACACGGAGGTCTATGGCACCACGCCTCTGCCCAACGAGGCCACCCGCAGCAGCTACTGGAACAATACGAAACTCAATGATCCTCGGAGCCAGCTGACTGCCTGGATGGATGACAGTAACCCCATTGGCCGGGACGGGGCCTGGAAATATCTCCTGTTCAACGACCGAGGCTACCGGCAGTACTCCAACGGCAATCTGCTGGAGCTGGATCCTCACTACTATGTGTACAAGGAACGCTACAGCCTGAACAACTGGATGCGCACCCAGCACGCAGCGAAGTTCATGAATTCCTGGCAGCAGGCTTTCCATCCGGGCCTGACCTATATGGAACGGTACAATCTGGTGGATTATACCCAGGCCGTTCCTGTCCAGGCTGGGGAAAATGCTGAGACTGAGGACTTCTAAGGAACAAGGCCAAGGGAAGGCAAGAGCGCCTTTGGCACAGGGTTTAAGAAAAAAAGAGTCAGTAAGGAAGAACAAAAGCAGGGTTCCCGTCCCCTTTTGGGGGGGCTGGGAATCCTGCTTTTTCCGGGAAAGGAAGCTGCCCTGTGGCCGCAGATTTGCTTGCACGGTGGTAAAATCTATAGTATAGTATTGTATTGTAAGTTAGATTGTTTATGGAGCCAAGGCTCTCTGGAAAAAGGAGTAAAACGTGAAAGCATTGATTGTTTTGTTGGTATCGGTGGCTGCCTGTGCTGGGGCCGGGGCGGCGTTTCATCAGGCGGGGCTGCAATATTTGCTGGATCCCCAGGGCTTTCTTCCGGCTCTTATGGGAGCAGGGGGCTCGGCGCTCCTGGTGACCGTGTCTTTGACGGTACTGGCTTTTGCCCTGAAGCGGTCCGGGCTGCTGCAGCGGACGTATGCAGGGGAACTGTTTGGAATCTGGCTGTTTCCTTTCTACGTGGCCAATTTCTTTCCGTCCTGGGCTATACTGTTGCGGAACTATGCGCCCCGGGTGATTTTGCTGGGCATTACCGCAGGGATTACGCTGCTGCTGTTTGGCCGGTTTGGCAAGGCGGAGCGGTAAGAGTATAGGGAAAATAGACAAATAAAAAGGAGCTGGACAAAAATGGATTTCATTTTTGTCCGGCTCCTTTTTGGGTTTATGCAATACTTTTGGAAAAACCATGTGGGAAGAAGCTTCCCACATCAGGGGAAAATGCGAAAAATGATGGAAGAAAATAGCGAAATCTTCCCTTGAAATGATTTGAAGAGAAGAAAATGGCAAAATCTTCCTAGATGAATTTTGTTAGTTGGAGTATACAGGATTTGGTGCCAGGGGGCAAGTAGAAAGCTGCTGCCAAAAAAATCCCCGCCAGCTTTAGTGCTGACGGGGATTTGGACTCACTGTATTAGGATTTTACGGCTGCGGTGTTCTTGGAAGTGCCGGCGTTAAAGAGCTCTCTGGTGCAGTTCTTTACCACCATAATGGCCAGAAACATCAGGGCCAGGGCTACTACCAGCTGGAGACCTTCCACCATTACGGCGAAGGTACCGGCCATAATCTTGGTGTAAACGCCATAGATGGACAGGCACAGGGCGCTCATGGTCACCACGAACATGAAGGTCATGGGGAAGTAGAGCATCCAGCTCTTGCGGCCGGTGGTGCGCAGGAAGACGGCCAGGCCGATGAGTACCAGTGCGGACAGCAGTTGGTTGGCAGCGCCAAACAGGGGCCAGATATTCAGGTAGCCGCCCAGGCACAGCAGGTAGCTGGGAATCAGGGTGATGATGGTGGAAACGTAGGTGTTGCTGAGGAATTTCTTCCAGGCAGGCTGTACTTCGCCGGGTTCCGGGGCCATCAGTTCCTGGATCATCATGCGGCCGATACGGGTAACGGCGTCAATGGTGGTCATGGCCAGGGCGGATACGCACATGGTCACGATGCAGGTGCTGATAAAGGGCGGGATACCAAACATGGAGAAGTAACCGCCGATGGCAGAACCGAAGATGGCAAAGGGGGTAGCTTTGGGCAGTACGCCGTTGGTTGCCACGGAGCAGGCAATAACCAGGGAAACTACGCCCAGGGTGGATTCAATCAGCATGGAACCGTAGCCAACAGGAAGCATATCCTTTTCATTGGAAATGGTCTTGGAGGAGGTTCCGGAGGATACCAGGCTGTGGAAGCCGGAAACGGCGCCGCAGGCGATGGTGATAAACAGGATGGGGAACAGGGGCCGGTTGCCTACTTCAAAAGAAGTGAAGGCGGGCATATTGATGGAGGGATTGCCTACGATGATGCCCAGAACGCCGGCCAGGATCATGCCCAGCAGCAGGAATACGCTCAGGTAGTCCCGGGGCTGAATCAGCAGCCACATGGGCAGGATGGAAGCCAGGAAGCAGTAGCCGTAGGTGACGTACAGCCAGGTGGTACGGCTGGCAAACAGGGGATGGGCAATACCGAAGCTGATCATGGCGAAAATGCAGACCAGGCCCAGCACCAGTTCCTTGGCACCGGTAATGTGGAAACGACGGGTAACAATGCCGAAAATTACGGCAACGCCGATGTACAGCATGGAGATGGAACCGGCTGCGGCGTTAGGGGCCATCAGGGCACCGTCTTTGGCAAAGCCGTTGAAGGTGCTGGCCATAATGTCGGAGAAGGCGGCGATTACCAGCAGGGAGAACAGCCAGCCAAACATCAGGAACATTTTGGCACCGGTTTTGCCCACGTATTGTTCAATGAGCTTGCCCATGGACTTGCCGTCGTTTTTGACAGAAGCATACAAGGAAGTGAAATCCTGTACTGCACCGAAGAAAATGCCGCCGATAAGAATCCATAAGAAAGCGGGAAGCCAACCAAACATAGCGGCAATAATCGGGCCAGTGACAGGGCCTGCACCTGTAATGGAAGAAAATTGATGGGCAAATACCGTAAAGCGGGAAGCGGGGGTGTAATCCTCATCATCTCGTAAACGATAAGCAGGGGTTTTTGCATTGGGGTCGATTCCCCAGGTCTTTACCAGCCAACGGCCATAGAGCAGATAGGCACAGGCAAAGATGACGATTGAAAGACATACAAGCGTTAATCCGTTCATCTTCATTCACTCCTTTGAAAAAAATAGGGCGCCTGGATAGGGGCCGCGTGTGTAGGATATAAAGCTTTATAGTTAGGTAATTTACCACCTGCACAGGCGGTTGTCAACAATTATTTGTATACTGTACACTGTTTTTCTAAAAAGTGTTATGCATTCACGGAGAGGGAAAGGAAATTGTCGAAAAATTGTCCTCTGTATAAGGAATTTTCACGAAAAAATCCCGTTTTATGTACGGTGGAGATGGACGGTAAGCAGATAACGATTCTCAATAACGTTACACTTTAAATTGTGACAAAAATGGGGAATATTTTTGTATTTTTAGCAAAGGAGTAGGAAAAGGAAGTGCCAGGCCGCAAAAAAACGCCCTGGGGGTGTGAAATACTACTTACTACCGAAAGAAAAAACGACTTGCAAGCTCAAATGAGTTCGCAAGTCGTTTTATTCTTCATAATCGTATCTAATAAACTTCCTCAGTCAGTCCTACGGACTGACGGCCCCTTAGTGGTTCGCAGCACTCCAATCAGCCGCGCCCTGCGGGCTTGCTTCTTGGGCTACTATCACATGGCTCACATTAGCCAAGAGCATTTTGATAAACTGACATGCTCTTGGATGTGAGCGCAACGCTTTGCCGGGCCAGTCTTTGGTCAATACGAGTCATGTGGTAAACGGGTATTGAAATGAAATCTCGGTATGTAAATACTAGCACTACACTTCTCTGTCACTTGACCAGTAGAGGTCTGGAACGCTTCCTGCAAGCGTTGCGGCCGCATCCAAACAGCCAGATAAATTTTGCAAGTGGCTGTTTGGTCAATAAGGCCCATGCGATAGCTGCCCAGGAATTGAGCCTGCAAGGCGATAATGAATGGCTAGCAGCGAACCGCTGTAGGAAGTGTCGCCGCCCTTTCCGCCGCACGTTGTGCGGTACCTTCCCCATAGTGGTTCGCATTGTACCAATCAGCTTCGCTCTACGAGCTTGCTTCTTGGAATGCTATCACAGAGGTC
>PPYF01638667.1_pt1 | contig 26682 bp, 26 predicted proteins | sample 1559871 | NCBI WGS metagenome assembly PPYF01 (sample SAMN08240021, study PRJNA423297) | Human gut metagenome, whole genome shotgun sequencing project. | reverse complement strand
TCCATCAAATCCGTTTCAGGATTGGAAAGATACTGAGTAATACCTCTCTCCTTATTAGAGAGCTGGAATACTTTATTCAACCCCGGCTTACGAATATCGAGTCCGACAATCACCACCTTCTTTCCCAAAAGAGAAAGACTGATAGCCAAATTCGACGAGACAAACGATTTTCCTTCACCACTGACAGTTGAGGTCACAAGGATCACCTTCTGATCATTATCGAGCATAAACTGAAGATTAGTACGAATATTACGGAAGGTTTCACTCATCAGATTATTCTTGTTCTCGAAGACGGCGATAGAACCATTCTTATCATTCTTCTCATCAGTTAATGGAATATCACCGACAACAGGCACACTTGTCAGTTTCTCTACATCAGCACGACCTTCGATCTTGAATTTCGTCAGTTCAATCAAGTAGATGATACCAACTGGAATTCCGATGCCCAGTACCAATGCAATCAAATAGATCATAGAGCGTTTGGGAGACACCGGAATATCGTCAGCTATTGCTTCATCAATGATCTTCGCATTATTCGCAGTGGCAGCAAGCGCAATCGCATTCTCTTCACGCTTCTGTAACAACATCAGATACAATCCGGCTTTGATCTCCTGCTGACGGGCAATACTTACATAAGCACGTTCCTGACCCGGAGCGTTGCTGATACGACGGGAATAGCGACTCGCTTCACGGTCAAGGCTCTCTTTAGTAATCATCAACCCCTGCAAGGTTCCTTCAAGGGTAGCCTGTACATTGGCTTTCATAGCACGGATACTCGTATCTAGATTCACAATCGTAGGGTTATTCTCTGTTGATGTACGTAATAGGCGTTTACGCTCAATAAGCATCTCGTTATAACGTTCAATCGCACCGATCAAGGCAGCATCCTGCAAACCTACGTTACTCGGTAAGACTTCATATTCATTACCTCTCAGATACTTACGCAAATCATTTACCAAGCTGATTTGAGTACGGTTCTCCACACTCTTCTTTTCATACTCAGCATTACCGGCCAAGGCTATCTGAGCTTCACTCGTCAAGTCCGTGATACCGGCATCACGCTTGAAAGACTCCAGATTAGCTTCCGTACTACCTAATTCTTTTGAGATAATGCCAATACGTTCATCGATAAATTCCGCCGTCTTCTGAGCGATCTCGTTTTTATCATTGTTCGTATTGCGATTATACATTTCAAGCAACTGGTTGATAAAATCCTGTCCACGCTGCAAACTGGAGTTCTTCAATGAAATCACAGCAACAGAAGTCGTTTTAGAAGTAGGAGAAAGAAAGCCAATGTACCTTCATCAGTTGGAAAAATGGCAGGTAACTTTTCAAAATGCTTCTGATACCCTTTCTCACCCACAGTCACATTCACATCCATACTACCTTCAGGCTGTAAGGTCATCTCTACCACCATTGAAGTCTTCAGTTTTTCAGCTTCCTGAGATGTCAGACTTACCTGTACTGGAGAGGTCTTATATAAACCTTTAGCAGGAAACTCATCCTCATCTTTATAGGTTATATACAGTCCCAACTGATTAACCACCTCTTTTACCAAGGTTTTCGAACGTAGAACTTCCAACTCATTATCAATATTCTTAGAAGAAGTCATCAGACCACTTAACCCCATATCCTCCAGTTCCGAAGAGAGTCCTGCACCTCCACCCTTCTTCTCGTCTTTCATCAGAACGGTGGCTGAAATATTATAGATAGGCGTAGCCCAATGCAGATAAAACCATGCACCAACAAGGCATAACAACACAGCTCCTACAAACCAGGGCCAATGGATAATATATTTAAAAAACAATGCTCGGAAATCAATCTGTTCCTCAACCGTTTGACGTTCTTTACTGTTTTGATTTACTTCTCTCATAACTCTTTCTTTTATTTCAGAATATTAAACAACAAACTGGCAATAGAAACAAGAATCGAAGTAGCAGAAAACCACAAGCTTGTACTAGTACCGATATCCGAATTTCGAGCTTTCGCCTTATTTGGTGTTACGTAAATAATATCATTCTGCTGCAGATAGTAATAAGGAGAAAGAATAGTCTCCGCCTTATTCAAATCCAAAGGAATAATTTCCTGCTTACCATTGGCATTCTCCCGTATGAGTTTCACATCATCACGTAGACCATATACGGTCATATCACCTGCCATAGCCAAGGCTTCCAAGATATTCACTTTTTCATTGGAAATCGTGAATGAACCGGGACGAGTAACTTCACCAATCACTGAAATCTTATAATTCACCATACGTACCGTTACAATAGGAGTTTCCGTAATATAAGGTTTCAACCTTTCCACAATCATTTGTTCGGTTGCCTTCTTGGTCAGACCACCCACATGAAGTTCACCTAGTACTGGGAAATTTATATTACCATCGTTATCAACTAAATATTGCTGTAGAACAGGTTGAGTAGTAGTATAACTCAAAGCAGCATTATTCTGCGTAGCCACTGTTAAGTTGAAAGGTGCTGCCAATTCAGGACTGGTACATGACACCACTATCGTCAGCAGATCCTTAGGCATAATCTTAGCATCATAAAGCTCTGCATCCTGGGTATTGTACAATACCACTTCAGCATCCTGCAGGTAAGGTACTTTTTTGTAGGACTGGCAGCCAGTAAACATTAATGCCGCCAATACGCAATAGAATAATTGTTTCATTATTTTCATGTATTTATTTCTAAGTGGGGGTTATATAATTCTCATTTACTTTACGATAGCCTCCTTAATACAACCTACAATGTAGCGTATATCATCATCGGTGACATAAGGTCCTGCAGGCAAACAGAATCCGACCTTGAAGACTTCTTCTGATACGCCATTAACGTAGGCTACAGCATCAGCATAAACAGGCTGCTTGTGCATTGGCTTCCATACAGGACGACACTCAACCTTCTTATTAAGCATGAAGACACGAAGAGCTTCTACGTTATCATTTGGCTGACAGTCAGTGGCAGCGCAATCTACTGCCTTGATAACACCAGCTGCGCCACCTACGGCCGTCTTGACGACTTCCTTGTAGGCATTCTCCTGTCCATGAATCTTAACATCCGCATCAAGGGTGGCTGCACAAAGCCAGAAGTTCGCATCATAACAAGAATCAGCAGGCTGCTTGTGAATATATACCTCAGGGACATCCTTTAGTAATTCTTCATAAAGTGCCTGAACATGCTTGTGATGTACGATATGTGCATCTAGAACAGTCATCTGTCCACGTCCGATGCCTGCACATACGTTACTCATACGATAGTTGTAACCAATTTCCGTATGCTGGTAATAAGGATAAGCATCACGGGCCTGAGTAGCATGCCACATCACATTGTTGGCATCTTCATCATTCCGGCAGATGAGAGCACCACCACCAGATGTGGTAATCATCTTATTGCCATTAAAGCTCAAAACACCAAAACGTCCAAAAGTACCTAGCACCTGACCGTTAAAACGTGAGCCCATACCTTCGGCAGCATCCTCGATGACAGGGATGTCGTACTTGTTGGCAATAGTCATAATCTTATCGCAGTCGTATGGCATACCATATAGGGCTACAGGGATAATTGCCTTTGGATATTTGCCAGTCTTTTCCTTACGATCGATGATTGCCTTCTCCAAGAGTTCTGGATCCATGTTCCATGTCTCACGCTCTGAGTCGATGAACACAGGCTTTGCTCCAAGATAAGTGATAGGGTGGGATGATGCACAGAAGGTGAAACTCTGAACGCACACCTCATCGCCAGGCTTTACACCACAAGCAATAAGCGCAAGGTGCACTGCAGCAGTACCAGCACTTAGGCACACCACCTTATGATTCAACTTACTTCCATCAGAATTGGTATTAACAAAATCAGACAGATTCTGCTCGAAGGCATTCACATTTGGGCCCATCGGCACTACCCAATTGGTATCGAATGCTTCCTTTACATACTTTTGTTCTATCCCCTCCTCACTCATGTGAGCAAGACAAAGGTAGATAGTCTTTCTTTCTTCAGCCATAATATTAAATATGCTATTCTATTATACTTCTTCTCCTGCAAATTTCACCTTGAAGCCTAATACCGTCGCAAATATTATCTCGATGTCCTTGATGAACGAGTAGTGACGATAGTAGTAGCAGTTCAAGCGTACTTTATTAGGATAAATTACATTATCATTGTATTCTGTGGCAATCTCTTGCATTGGCCGTGTATCACCTTCTGCTTGTCTCTTCGCTACATACTCTGAAATCATCTCGTCCTCCAAGCGATACTTCAATGTTGCAGGGCCAGTAATGCCTGGACGAAGCTTCAATACATCTCTATCCTCACCTGTAAGCTTATCTGCATAACCTGGCACGTCAGGGCGAGGACCGACAAAACTCATATTACCAATCAGCACATCCCAAAGTCCTGGGAGTTCATCAAGTTTATAATGGCGAAGGGTTACACCAAAGGGAGTTATACGAGAGTCTCCTGCTACCGATACGGTTGAACCATTATGATTTACTGTCATCGTGCGAAACTTGTGGCAGTTGAATAATTTACCACCTTTACCCACACGTTTCTGAACAAAAAATGCAGAACCACCTGGCATTTTCACTTTTACCATAATTGCTACAATAAGCAACACAGGCCACAGGAACATGAGTCCCAGTAATGCGACAATACGGTCAAAAATCCATTTCAATACCATATCATTAAACATTCAATATTTCTAAATACAAATCTTTGTCCTCCAACTCTTTAAGAATTCTCACATTGCTTGCAGACATTGCCGAACGATATGATGCTATGTTATCCTTGTTCACCGTTTCAAAGAGTCTTAGACCAATGCCAAAACCCACCTCATTCAAGATCTTGTTCATCATAGTGCCCAACCCCATGCCACGATAGTCTATATCCACCATACGACCACGGAATCCCTTGCCATGAAAAAACGATCGGTTAAAACAGTAGCCAGAAATCTGATGACCATCCAAGAGGACGTATGCGAGGAATGCCTTATTCCTCTGCAACTTTTTTATGCTCTTAACGTCAAGTCCATGTGGTTTGAAAAACCTATAAGCCTCCTCTGGCTGACGAGCAAAAAACTCCACAAGTTGTTCCGTCGGTATTCCACGGATAGGAACTATCTTGAATTTTGATGGTAAACCTTTAATTATAATCTCTTCAACAATAATCGATCTCAATCTCCTGCCATAACGTATGGTAAAGAGGACTGAATTGAAGGCATCAACCAAATCCCACAGCCGTGGCATTTTATCTCTCAAAAAATGTGCAATTGCGTATAACATATTCCTTACAATATTTCACCATAAAAATTATACAAGCATTTACGTACAAAGCATTGCTCGAAACCGGATACAATCTTATCTACAAACTCTTTATCTCATCTACGTATGCTTTCACAACTATCCGTCTGTCAAACTCTCGTTCCACTTTCTTACGGGCAGCCAACCTCATCTGCTTACGTTCCTCATAATCCTTTGCAAGGAACATGCATACTTTCTCAATTACGTCCTACTTATCCTGCTGATGTATGATGAAACCCGTCTTACCGCTGTCCACTATCTCGCCACAACCAAGGCGATCAGTAATAATAACTGGACGACCGGCAGCACATGCTTCCAGTAGAACATTACTTATTCCTTCGGGATAGCATAAGGGATGAATTATGCAGTTCGCCTGCTCTATGAATGGTCTCACATCACTTTGCATTCCATGGTAGCACACGATGCCCTCTTCGGTCATCTACTTCAAGCTACTCATAGTCACCCTCGCAACCGCCAATGATGTGGAACTCTGTATTCGGATTCTCCTTGTGGATAGCCTCCGCAGCTGAAAGATACTTTTCGATACCTTTATCCACACGAATACGGCTAATGAAAAGAAAACGCACAGGCTCCTCTGCAGACGGATAAAGTTTAGGATATGGTACTCAAGATTCACGCCTAGTGTATATGGCAGATACTCTGGAAGAAGCCGGACGAAAGCCGATTAGAGCCATATCTCCCTTAAACACATTAAACAGCTGAGAGAATTCATCAATAAAGTCTTTCTCACAAAGCGCCCTACCCTTGTTGGCAAAATGTAACCAAGCGGTGATAGTAAAAAAATAGACCCAGTAATCAAAAGTGCCGTAAAAACCAAAATCAAAAAACATATTTAAAAAAATCTTGTACATATGGTTTACATCAAGTGGTTAATAATCGCGTTATAAGTATGCTCTGTAGTATAGTTATTCAAGAAGAACTGATAACCGTTCTCCCCCATCTGCTTGATATCAGATGCAAGAATCTTGTCTACGGCCTTCACAAATTCCTCAACCGAATTACTTGGACAATAGAATCCATACCTGTTTTCCTCTGCTATCAAACCTGTATCACAGTTTGGGTCAGTTGCAGCAAGGATAGGTTTCTTTCCTATCAAGTAAGGAAGCAAACGACTTGGATAGTTCGGAATCGAGAAACGGTAATCAAGGAATATCAAACCCACATCACAAGCAGCTGCTAGTGAATCGTAATCCGCCTTGGGTAATCTGCGGAAAACAGACACCGACTTTGGCTGGTTCTCCGCAACAAAAGCCTCCAGTTTAGAATACTCCGTTCCATCACCCACAAGCAGAAAATGACAGTCCTTGCGATCCTTCACTGCCTTCATACATTCTACAAGGAAAGAAATACCCTGAGGCTTCCCCATGTTTCCGCCATATACGAAGATAGGCTTATCAGAAGGAAGATTGTATTTCTTGCGAATTGATTCTTTGTCGACAGCATCATATGCAGCCGGCACATCATAAGAGTTTGGAGCTACCTCCACCTTCGCACTATCCACAGAAGGATTGTGCTTCAGAACGTACTCAACATTGGCAGGACTCATGCAACCGATATAATCCGTAATTCGGTAAAGCTCCTCCTCCTTCTTACGGAACATCCTGTAAAAAATACCTTTCAATCCGGTCTTGGTCATCATACCAAGGTCAACTGCATTCTGAGGGAAGATATCCTTCAGCAGCAAGTAAGTCAAAGCCTTACCGCCAGAGCGCTTCTTTGCATATTTGATGACGCTGTTGAAAGTGACAGGAGGTGTGCTGTAAAGAATAAGGTCGAATTTCACTCTACCAAAATACTTCTTAAAAGCCGACTTAAACTGACTCTCCAGCAAAAGCTGACCAACGCCCTTCTCAATCACAGTGGTTTTCTGGACATTCAGCGTCCTTACTGCCAGACTATGGATCCCTTCCTCTTCTTTCAAAGTAGTAGGTAATCCGTACTTACGTTCATTCGGATAGATTATATATACCTCATGACCCTCATCACGGAACTTCCGCATCAGATCATTATATATTCCACTTGACTGAATATGATTCACCATAGTGGACATGGTCAGAAATAGTAGGTTCATAAGTGTAAACAATTATAACATCAACTCCTCATACAATCTCACATATTCCATAAAGCATTTATCCTTATCAAAGTACTCTTCTGCTCGCTTTCTGCAATCTACAGAAAATAGTGGTTCTGCTTTCATCCGGCGAATAAATTCTGCAAGCATATCCACATTGCCTTGCTCAACGACAACACCGGTCCTAGCATCCACAGCTTCTGGAGCCCCCCCCGTATGATAAGTTATCACCGGAGTCCCACAAGCAAGAGCTTCTAAATTGACAGTCGGGAAGGTGTCTGCATATGTAGGATTGATGAGCACATCGGCTTCATTATAGAGATGAACAAGTTCCTCCACATTCTGAGTGCGAGTCACTCCTCGAATACCTGCAGGAAGAATCTTAAGCTGTTCCTTTGCAAGCCCCACCATCGTAATCTCATAATCATCTGATAGCATCCTGCGAAGTTTGAATATATCGAAGACTCCCTTATAAGGCAACCATACATTTGAAACCGCAATAATACGGAATGACCCCCTTTCCACTCGAAGAGACTTGTCGCCAGACAACATCTTGAATGTATTCAAATCTACACCATTATGAATCACCTGAATGCGCTTATCTTTCAAAAACGATTCCTTGACGAAATCCCCCATCCATTCAGAACAAGGAACTATAGTAAGGTTCTTACATCCTGCAAAGAGACGATTCTTTAACCGAAAATTCTCGCGCGAACGATCCACGAATTTGTTTCGCTGCACACAATCAGAACACTCCTTCTGCCACTTCATACAATTCTGCTGTACGAAGTGATAACAATGCCCAGTGAATGCCCAACAGTCGTGGAATGTCCACACCACCTTTATATTCGTTTGGTTGAGGTATTCAAATAGAATACGGTAGTTCAAAAAGTGGTCATGGATGTTATGCAAATGTACTACATCTGGCTTTATTTCCGCTATCTGACGGACAAGTGACTTGGTAACCTTACAAGAACTACGTCCCTCCATGTCCAGCAGGCGGTTACAGGCAAAGTGAATGTAGTTATCCACTTTCGACCCCACCTTGATAAGTTTGCTGTTCGATGGGTTCATCATGCGTCCATAGGCGATATATGACTCCCAGCCCTTCTTCATGGCCGACCGCCCGATAGCTTCCGCGATCTTTCCTGTCGATCCCCAGTTGGCGGTTACGTTTATTTGTAAAAGTATTGGCATTATTCTTTATAATGGAATTTATTCTGTTATTCTTAACCAATCAATTTTCTTTGCGTACATCTGAGCCCCTGCCTTTGTAAGATGCCTACAGTCTTGGCTGATAAAACGTCCATCAGCTGAGAATACCGGCACTTTGCCATCAGGCTTTTGCACCAATGCTATCATATCAATGAAGCAATCGGCATATTGTGTTTTAAGTCTGTCATTCTTTTCCGCATAGCCTTCTTCCATCTCTACGGTCAACTGATGATAGTCAGACTCAAACCTATGACGATATACCTGACCATTGTTCTCACCAAAATTCTTCTCTCCGATAACGAAGAAGCGAGTATTCTCAAAACAACGCGAGCGAACATCCTCTATTATTTCATCATCTACACCAAGGTTTGATAAGAAGACAACATCTGCAGAGCTAAAACGATCATCCTTATCCATATATTCTGTTGTGTAAGAATAAGATATTTCTACTATATCAGCCATCTCGCTCTCAAGAATGATGTTCACCATGTCTCGACCAAAGCTGTTTCCAATCACATACCATTTTGGCTTATCCGAATCAGAGAACTCCTTGTCGTACTGATAGCCTCTGTCGCAATACTCAGCCCACATGCCTCTATGAACATTGGCCTTCACTACTTCCAGCTCCGGCACATCGCGCACCACTCCAGCATTTTTATAGATATAGAACGACGCACCTGTAGTAAGAATAAGGAGTAATCCTGTCAGCACCCAAGCCAACTTCGTCTTCTCCACATACTTGAAAGAGAGAACAGACAGAACGGCCGTAATGCCTACGAAAGTCAACAATGTGAAAACCTCTGTCAGGTTGCTGGTGAACGAGTATCGGATGAGAGCCAATACCACCTGATGCCAAACAAAAATGCTGAAACTTGCAGCACCAATAGCAGCTATCCATTGGTTAGAGAATACCTTCCCTTGAACAAGTTCCACTCTCGGCATCAAAACACACAAGGCAGATGTCAATCCCACAGTCGCGAGCAACTTCACTGGCCGTGACACATATTCTGCATCCACAAACAGGAGTGCGATGATAGCAAGATAGGCAATCAGAAAACCAACAGTAGCCCATACGTTCTTGCTCGTAGTAGCCTGCTTCTTGCCGAATAAGTAGAACATCAGTCCACCGGCACAGAACTCATAGAGGCGATATGGCAGGAAGTAGAACTTGGAGGCAGCATTTTTCTCCAGAAGATAGGCGACAAGCGAAGCAATACCTATGGTAGCCACGATAGACTGAGCCGTATTCTCAAAGTCATCTGGCAGCATCAGCATCCATCCCCAACCCAAACAAACAACACCAGCCAGCAGCAGGAGAGGCAACAGGCGGAAGAGCCTATTTATCGCAAATAATAAACATCCTTTTCCATTAGCAATCTGTTTTTCAATGCTTTGCGAGGTAAAATAGCCAGCTATCACGAGGAATATATCCACTCCCAAATAACCATACTCGCAAGTACCCAGATGGTAGAGCACCACTGCAATGATGGCAATGGCTTTCAGTACGTCAAAATATTGGTTTCTCATTGTATTTATTCATTGTGGCGTTACAATCAATAGCCAAATTCCACATCTCTCCAAGTCTAAAGTCATATTCTTCTGGCTGGATATTTGCAAAACCACTCGATTCACAGAATGTTAATTCTCCAAAGTATATTTGACCATCAACGTTATACAAATCAACTCTTACATGTCCAAAGTCCTCAGACAACTTAGTTACAATCTCCACCATTTTTTCAAAATTTTGGGGCCTAGGGGTGTTCTCTCCGGAATTAGGAAAACAATCTGTGAATGGCAGCAAATTCCAATTCATATCGAAAATATCTCTAGTATGATCTGAATACCTACCCTTATCCACCCAACAGCAATAAGGCTTACCATTAAAGCACATAAACTTGTAGTCCCTGAGCTCACCATATTGGTCTTCCATGTAGTGTTCTACTATAATACGACGTGGAATATCCTTATAATGCATTTCAAAGCTAGCAAAAGCGTAGTCGAATGACATCCATACCTTAAACATAAGTTCCGTATATTTCTTATCAAAGGTATCTTTGTTCTTTACAATCACTATACTAGCAGATCCATGAGTGGTCTTCATAACGAATCGCTTGGGCAAAGAATCAAAGTTAATGTCCTCAAATCTTTCCCAAACTCCATGAATAGGAATCAAATATTCACTTCCTATCTTCTTTTCAACCCATTCCCTAACAGCATATTTATCAGAAGCCATCTTCTCCAAAGGACCAATAGAGTATATCTTCTTCCACTGCATCTTCTCAGTATAGCGTTGAAGATTATTCCAATCAAGTTCTCTTCTAAGATGTTGTTTATAAAGCTTCGATATTTCATCCCTAATTTCATTCTCTAACATAGACTCATGACGGCGTATGTTACGCGTGCACTTCCAAACATATAATTTAGGGAAAAGCAGCTTTAATGTTCTCATTATATCCATATAATAACCTATTAGTTGTTCGATTTATTTTCTTATTATTTTTTTTACCATATAAGCCCAAGCGAAAAGCTTACTATAAACAGAGACACCACAAAATGAATGCTTCTTATAGAAATAGTCTTCTATTTTGAAAAGGAATCTATTGCGCGAAATATTCGACCTGAAGGCACTATTATATGGCTCTGTCATCAGTGCGTTGAGGAACATCCTTTTCCTTTCTGCATAAGTCATAGGATTATCTTTATGCAGATATAATTGATTAGCTGTCATTCTAAAACACCTCTGAATAAAAACAACAGAAGATTCTTTTACTCTGCCAGTAACACCTTCCTTCTCTACGAAGGCCTTAATAGCCTTAGCAGTCAGCAACAGGTAATCATACGTCTTAGGGTTATAGCCTCTTGACAATGAGATATTATCGTTTCGATAGAAATTCAAAGCTTTATCTATATACTCTACGGATGTGGCTTTTGAGAAAGCCCGAAGGTTATATACTGCATCTTGCGCTCTTCTTAGGTGGTTATCATAGAACAAATTATTATTTCTAATATAGTCTGCCCTATATGCTTTTGCCCAAGATGTATTGAGCGACAATGAAGAGAAAGAACTATCGCAATCCAATATAGAACATAGAACATTCTCCTTTATATCTTGAAAGGAACCGTCAAAAACATGTTTATTTTTTAACAATAGTTCTTGCTGAAACGCTCCGCTATCAAGCACGAAACCCCACACAATTATATCCGCATTTGAGTGCTGCTCCTTAATTCTTAGCTCTTCTGCTAAGTTGATATCTACCCAGTCATCTCCATCCACATGAACAATCCACTTTCCATCTGCAGCACTCATTCCAGTATTGCGTGCAACCGCGAGACCTTGATTTGATTGATGAATTATTTTTACACCAAATTCTTCACCTAAAATATCACAATACTTTTCAATGCCGTTAGATGACCCATCATCAACTATTATGATTTCGTAATCAGTACATGACTGGTTGACTAACGAGGAGATGCACTTTGTAACCTCATCCTGCTTGAGATTATATATAGGAACTATAAATGAAATTAATCTCATATTATCACAGTATTATCATCTTACCAGTTTGCTTCAATAAACTCTAGATCTCTTATGGGAGAAAAATCACCCTTGTAACAGTAGTTGATGTTATCAGGTGCTTTCTTCACAAACGAAGGATCTATCTCTGATACATCTTCAAATAGTTGCACATATTCAGGTTTGTAGTATTCTGTCTCCTTTATCTCTGGACAATTGGTAATGAGTAGTTTGTTATAAATAATGGACTCCATCATTCTATATGTCCTGCCAGTAGAACCCTCCTGTACCAGTTCAAATAGGCACTTTGCAGAATTTTCGTAAGACAGGTATTCACAGAATGGCATGACTTTATCAGCATATATGATACCATCATCTTTTCGGTCTTCCTCCTTAACAAGGATTACATAGAAATAGCACGATAATCCAGCAGATCTAAATTTATTATAAGCATTGCGAATTTTGTCTATTCTACCCTTATCTGCACCCACAAAAACAACATCATATTGTTTCTTAGGAGTTAATAAACCTTCTTTCAGTTTAGAATAGCCTACACTATGATATGTAAAGCCAAAAGTTTCCGCATCTTCTTGACTATATGCAATTACGCCATCAAAAAGTCCCTTTAACTTATTGATTGCTCTTTCATCTGACCTCCGCAACTCTTTAACCACCATATCACTAAATCGCAGAATCAATTTACCTTGAGGCGTGTTCTTTCGAAAATACTTTGTCAAATGATCAGAATACCAGGATGAGGTGAAGACAATGTAATCAGGAGTAAATCTCTTCAATAAATCTTTAAATAAGATAGAATCCCAAACGCCCTTAAAGGGAAGTTTTATATAATGACTTATCTTTGCACTATTGTGAATGTTATACAAAAGGCTTGTCAGTCTGTTTTTGGAGACCTTCCTTGAGTGGAAAATAACAACATTTTCTAAGTCCTCAACATCAGCTGTTGTATAGAACGCCATATAGTTATTCTCCAATAATAAATATTTTTTATCAGTCATAGGTAGTTACGATTTGCTATATTTTGAATAAACGTACTTTTTCGGCTAATACCACAATATAATTTCGATAAAAAAATAAGTTAACAGCGAGAGTAGAAATTGCAGCAATACAAACTACCTTTACTGCCATAACGAGCCATGCTAAGTATGAGATTTCATTGGACTTAATAAAGGAACAAGAACCAACAATTGCAACCACAATTACAACATCAACAATTAGCCTCTTAAAGAGCATTTTCTTTGAGGAGTGAAGAATGTGTTTAGTCAAATACAAAGACAGATACATCATTCTATAAAAAAGAGATACTGCCATACCAATTGCGACTCCAGTAAGACCGAATCGAGACACCAATGAAACAGATAAAACAATGTTTATTAAAGGTTCTATAATAGCACTATTCTGTGTGTGCTTAAAATGGCCTGCCGCTTGCACTACGATATTATATGGCATCTGCAAACATCTAAATATTGCAACAGCGCACATAATATAAGGAAATACAGGTACAACGTAGTTCGCATCTGTAATACCTGATGTGTAAACTTGAATAAATGGAACGATAAGAACTGCCGTGGAAGAGAAGATCAATAATGTGATGGTGTGTAAGCTCCATTCAATGCAACTGAAGTTCTGAACTAAAGTATCCTTTTCACCCTTCGCAATAATATTTCCTAAAAATGATGTAAGACTTGATGTAACAGAATATACAAATCCTCTAATCCCCTCCATAATCAAAAAATAGATACTGTAGACACTGACCTCTTCCAAAGTTGCCATGAAAGAGAGCACCATAATACCTGTCTTTTCCTGAACTGTAAAAGCAACATGTTGAGCTACTCCGTTCCATTTTTGCTTAATTGGCTCTACAGAATATGTTATCAACTTGTTAAGAGAGTAATGACTCTTAACATAATATATATAAAACAGAGGTCTACAAATGAACACGACAGAAGATACCAACTTCACTATATGTATCGAACAGCCACACTTTATCAATGCATAAGTAAGAACAAGGTTAATAATAATCGTGCTTGCATTCAAACAATATGTGAGATATTGCTTTTGGTCAGCAGTTATCAGCAATGAGTATGTTATTCCCCAAAAATACTGAACAAAAGTGCAGGACGCAATTATTACGATAAGCGAAGAAGTGTATAAATAAGAATAGCCATCAATCACTAAAGGATAGAAGATTGTTAAGCCTGCAACATATGCCAGCATAACATAAGCTATCTTCCTATAAAACCTTTCTGATGAAACAACAACTTTGCTTATCTGATCATTGTCATTTTCTGCTAAAGGTTTATACAAACTTGCGGGGACGACAGCTCCCATACCCAGCTCACATAGTGCAATTATGCCTAGGAATTGAGTAATTGACGCTATCAATCCATTTACAGCAGAACCATAGTAACCAATTATCAGTTTGGGCAGAATAAAGCCACAAACTAAAGTTATTATCTGACAAATAAAGGAGGTCGCCGTATTGATTTTTAATAATGTGTTTCGATCTCGCATATTCTTAATCACAATACATCAAAGAATGGAATAACTGACAGTCGAATAAAGTTTCCGAAGCCAAATAATTGGACACACCAATAAGCAGCCACCATTAATAAAGACATTTTCAGGCATGTAGTTCGTGATTCATTAGTCTCAGAAAGTAAACTACTGCTGGCTGTAATAGCAACTAATGAAAACGTAGTAAGAAAACGCATAAAAGTTAGAGCCACTGCATAAAAAGGACAAAAGACAATACTCAAAAGAACTGAATAATAAAAACTTTCAACAATAGAATTATATTCATCTACATACTCTTTATACTTTTTGATTTTTGATGCTATGTAAACAAAAGTCAACTGTAGGAACACTGCCATATAAAAACCCATATTAACAATTCTATTTGTATATATATTAACATGATCGTTTCCAAGAGCATTGAAAAAAGGAGCTATCATTGCTGCTGCAGCTCCGCTTATTCTCATAAGCACAGTAAATAAGACTGTAAATGCAACGACAATACCTATAAAATATTTAGGGTGTTTATTCGACTTTATTAAGAATATCAAGAAAAAATAATATAATGTATGAAAGCCACCAGCAAGACACACAAACAGTGCATAAAGGATCTTATCTTTTTTTGTATTTCGTAATAAATAGCCATATGCTAACAACAGGAAACACATTCCATAGAAGAATTTGAATCCAGAATAAAAAACCATCTCATAATACGCCATAAATGTTGCCAGAAACAAGTTAAAATTGTATTTATGAATACGACAAGCAATAAATGCTACCGCCATGGCCATAATACTCATTATTGCCCACCACGTTCTAAAGTTTAAACCTAACATCTGTCCTATATGCATACATCCATAAAAGGCATAGTACATATTAAACTCCGGATATTCAATGGCAGCATATTTCTCATAAATTGTTCGATATCCAGACATATCTAACTCTGTTACTTCCCAATCAAGATCAGCAGTATTGGTTGAAAATAACATCGCAGTTGCAAAAACAACTGTTATTATAGTTAGTAAGTTTGAAGCCTTATTATTCCTATAACTATTGTAGTTACATATCACTAATAACACATAAAAAACTATTAACAAAACTTTTAGTATTTCCATTAAATAATGTATTTTACTGTAGTTTCTTTATCAAATTATCATATACATTTAACAAGTATATCTTGATGGAGATATTTTGAAACTTATCCATATTATTCATTTTTTTATTCTACTATTTCGGGGTTACCTCTAACCAAATTTATCAAATCATTCCCACATTATTAGCATAATAATCAAGAACTTATGATTTTGATATAATCAAAATAAATCGGGCGGCTTTCAAATACTTTATCCCTTTCCAATTCATTAATTGCATCTTGCCATTCTTCACCAAATGGCAGAAAAGGTAACATTTGATCTGTTGCCATATTTCCATCAAAAATACAATAGCCTCGATGAGATTTATATATTTTTCTACATTCTCTGAAGGAATGCGAATTCTATTGACGCAACTAATACCATGTTTCAGAAAATGATAATCTGAAATAATTGCGATGTCAATATCCGACATTTCTTTATTTTTACATTTTTTTGTTTGAATTCAGACTAAAACTAGTCAACGGCTTCCTACAAATATCACGGTACAGGTGTCTATACCAAGTTTCGATACAATTTTGAGTTTAATTCTTCGATACAAATCTTCATCACCTTTGAATATGTATGGCAACTTTCAACTATACATTTTGATACTACATACTCTGCAGGTCCTATTTCATAGTCATGTAACAGTTCATCAAGTATTGTTTGATCTGTTTTAGCCATATTAATCTGAATTATTTCAATCAGTCCGATTGTATTGCGCTATTGTATAGAATCAACAATTATCATATTCTGCTATTGTGCATTTTGAATCATGAATTATTATCATCCGTTATACATCTTCTCATAATACAACAGGTAGTCACCCGAGGTCACATTATCCAGCCACTCCTGGTTATCAAGGTACCAGTGAACGGTCTTCTCAATACCCTCCTCGAACTGAAGTGAAGGCTCCCATCCGAGTTCTTTCTGGAGTTTACTAGAGTTGATGGCATAACGAACATCATGACCGAGACGATCAGTTACATAGGTGATGAGGTTAAGGTCTTCGCCTTCAGCACGACCGAGCAGACGATCAACTGTATTGATAACGACCTTGATAATATCAATATTCTTCCATTCGTTGAAACCGCCGATGTTATAGGTCTCAGCAATGGTACCCTTGTGGAAAATGAGGTCAATGGCACGTGCATGATCCTCAACAAACAGCCAATCACGAACATTCTCTCCCTTGCCATAAACAGGAAGAGGCTTACGATGACAGATGTTGTTGATGAAGAGCGGAACCAGCTTCTCTGGGAATTGGTAAGGACCATAATTGTTGCTAGAATTAGTCACGATGGTAGGCATACCGTAAGTGTCGTGGAATGCACGAACGAAGTGGTCGCTTGAGGCCTTGGATGCCGAATATGGACTATGAGGATTATACTTGGTACTCTCGTAGAAGAAATCATCTCCGTAAGCCAAATGGTGAGTCCCTGAACTTGCCTTGGTGGTGAATGGAGGCTCGATACCCTCAGGATAGTTCATTGTGAGCGCACCATATACCTCATCGGTCGAGATATGGTAGAAACGCTTGCCTTCGTACTTCTCAGGAAGAGACTCCCAGTAGAGCTTCGCTGCCTGGAGAAGGCTGAGGGTTCCCATCACGTTGGTCCTCGCAAAAATGAAAGGATCCTTGATGGAGCGGTCTACATGCGACTCAGCCGCGAGGTGGATGATGCCATCAATCTGCTCGTCATACATCAGTTTGTAGAAGGCATCGAAGTCACAGATGTCCATCTTCACGAACTTGTAGTTGGGTTTATCTTCAATGTCCTTGAGATTAGCGAGATTGCCTGCATAGGTAAGAGCATCGAGATTGACGACCTTGTACTTAGGATATTTATTTACAAAAAAGCGAACAACATGACTGCCAATAAAGCCTGCGCCACCGGTTATTATTATATTCTTCATTTTTTCGTCATTTCAATAAGTTGTTAATACATTTTTTGAGTGACTCAGTCCAGTATGGGACTTTAATACCGAAGACCTCCTTGATCTTTGTCTTATCCAATACAGAATAACTTGGACGAGTTACTGGAGATGGGAATTCATCGCTACGACAAGGTTGAATATCGCACTTAGTCTGGCCGCTATACTCTGCAATCATCTTAGTAAAGTCGAACCATGAGCATACACCTTCGTTACTATAGTGGTATACACCTTCTTGTGGATTCTTAAGAGCAGCAACAATTGCAGTAGCCAAATCCCATGCGTATGTAGGAGTGCCGCATTGGTCGAAGACTACTTTCAACTGCGGTTTTGTTGCAGTAAGGTTCAGCATCGTCTTACAGAAGTTCTTACCGAACTCTGAATAGAGCCAAGCTGTACGGATGATAATGTGTTTGCAGCCTGTGGCAATAATCTTCTGCTCACCCAAGAGTTTAGTTGCTCCATATACTCCTGTAGGTGTACCTATCTGATCTTCTTTGCAAGGGGTGTTGTATGGTTCTTTGCCGAAAACGTAATCGGTAGAAATCTGCACGAGCCAACCATCCACATCCTTCATTGCCTTAGCGAGATTCTCAGGAGCAGTTGCGTTAAGTTTCTCTACGAGTGCATATTTCTCTGGATCTTCCGCACCATCTACATTCGTCCATGCAGCACAATTGACGATAGCCTGTACGTTGTTTTCGCGTACCATCGTGCGGATGGCTTCGAGATCGGTGATGTCAAGATAGGTAGTATCTATCTGATTGACATCTGTGAAGATGTATTTGTCTGAAGAGCCTTTAGCAATGATGCGCATTTCATTACCCAACTGACCATTAGCTCCTGTTACTAATATATTCATTATTCAAATTCCGGATAGAGGTTCATATCAATTGAGAAAGGCGATTCAAAGTCCTTTAAGCAAGCGTGAAGGGTATCTTTCTCGCTGAGAAGTGCTTCTTCTGTTGGTATCTGCCAATTAATGCCAAGGCTGTGATCCTTGATTGAAATACCACCATCTGCTGTAGGAACATAGAAGTTATCGCATTTGTACTGGAAGATAGCAGTCTCACTGAGGACTGCAAATCCGTGAGCAAAACCTCTTGGCACAAAAAACTGACGATAATTATCCTCGGAGAGTTCTACAGCTACATGCTGACCGTATGTAGGGCTTCCCTTCCGGATATCTACTGCTACATCAAGCACCTTACCTTTTACGCAACGAACAAGTTTACTTTGGGTAAATGGTGGACGCTGGAAATGAAGACCTCTCATCACGCCATAGCTTGACATAGATTCGTTATCCTGCACGAAATTGATTTTGCGAACTTCCTCTTCAAACTCTCTCTGAGAAAAAGACTCGAAAAAATATCCTCTTGCATCCTTGAACACCTTTGGCTCAATAATGACTACACCATTTATCGCTGTTTTTATTACTTTCATCTTTAATCCAAATTCGGTTTTCCAGTTTCTTTCAGTTCGCCAATTACTTTGAGGAGATACTGACCATACTGATTTTTAATCATTGGTTGTGCGAGTTCACGCATACGCTCCTCTGTGATCCAGCCTTGACGATAAGCGATACCTTCAAGACATGCTACCTTCAGTCCTTGGCGCTTTTCAAGTACTTCAATGTAGGTGGAGGCCTCGGAAAGGGAATCATGAGTACCCGTATCGAGCCAAGCGAAGCCTCTACCGAGAGTCTGAACCTTGAGCTCTCCATCGTTGAGGAACCACTGGTTGACTGTAGTAATCTCGTACTCTCCACGTGCAGAAGGCTGAATCTTGCTGGCTATATTTACGACCTTATTAGGATAGAAGTAAAGACCAACGACAGCATAATTGCTCTTAGGGTTCTCTGGCTTCTCCTCAATAGAGAGACAGTCTCCCCCTTTATCAAACTCTGCCACACCATAGCGTTCTGGATCATTCACCCAATAGCCGAATACAGTTGCTTTCTTATCCTCCTCTGCAGTACGTACTGCTTCTTTCAACATACTAGTGAAGCCTGCACCATGGAAGATATTGTCACCTAGGACAAGACAAGCTGAATCATCTCCTATGAAATCCTTGCCGATAGTAAATGCCTGTGCAAGTCCGTCGGGTGAAGACTGTTCTGCATATTCGAAGTGTACTCCATAGTCAGAGCCATCGCCCAGAAGACACTTAAAGCATGGGAGGTCGTGAGGGGTGGAGATGATAAGAATCTCGCGGATTCCTGCAAGCATCAGCACACTAATAGGGTAATACACCATTGGTTTGTCATAAATTGGCATTAACTGCTTGCTGATACCTTTGGTGATAGGATACAGACGTGTACCGCTACCACCGGCAAGTACGATTCCTTTCATATTCGCTATATTTTATTTCTGATGTTAACTTATTAAATGCTAATTTGCTTACTTTTGGAGTGCGTGGAGGAATCGAACCTCAACTTGCGTTCACCTATGCACGCACTCTATCACATATAAGCAGTATGACATGCCCATTACTTCGCCAAATTAACTACTCCATTGAGTTCGTTCTGAATATACTCGAGGGCTGCTATTTTTGCCTTAGTCTCTTCGAGGTTCAAGCGACGGGTATTGTCTGAATTGAACTCAGTAAGGGTGCAACGCTTGCTGTCGCCTTCGGTGAAGAACTGATCATAGTTGAGGGAGCGGTTGTCGGCCGAAACACGGTAGAAATCTCCCATATCCTCAGCTTTAGCGCATTCCTCGTTGGTCAGGAGGGTCTCGTACATCTTCTCGCCGTGACGGATTCCAATAACCTTTATGTCTTCTTTCTTGCCACCGAAGAGTTCACATACAGCTTCTGCCTGAGTCTGAATGGTGCAAGCAGGAGCCTTCTGAACGAGGATGTCACCGTTCTGGCCATGTTCGAATGCGAAGAGAACGAGGTCAACGGCTTCCTCGAGACTCATGATGAAGCGTGTCATCTTTGGTTCAGTGAGGGTAATAGGGTTACCATTGCGAATCTGATCAATCCACAAAGGGATGACAGAACCACGAGAGCACATTACATTACCATAACGAGTGCAGCAAATCTTAGTATCACCAGAGTAACGAGACTTTGCTACTGCGATCTTCTCTTCTATTGCCTTGGTGATACCCATTGCATTGATGGGGTATGCAGCCTTGTCGGTTGAGAGGCAGATGACAGCCTTCACACCTGCTTCGATAGCTGCGGTGAGAACGTTATCTGTACCGATAACGTTAGTCCTAACTGCTTCCATTGGGAAGAACTCACATGATGGAACCTGCTTGAGAGCTGCTGCATGGAAAATGTAGTCAACTCCTGGCATAGCGTTCTTGCAAGACTGGAGGTTGCGAACGTCACCGATGAAGAACTTAATCTTACTTGCGTACTCAGGATATTCTGACTGATACTCATGTCGCATATCGTCCTGCTTCTTCTCATCGCGAGAGAAGATACGAATCTCTGCAATGTCAGTATGGAGGAAACGATTTAACACTGCATTACCGAATGAACCAGTGCCACCGGTAATCATAAGGATCTTACCTGCAAAAATTGACATAGTTGTATGTTGTTTTAATTGTTATTCTTTTACTACCTTATCAAAAAAAGTATCAGGACTCTCTGGATTAAAAATCTCATTGCAGTACATGACTGTAACAAGGTCTTGGGTATTGGAGAGGTTGGTTATGTTGTGAGTGTAGCCAGGAAGCATGATAACACTCTGTATCTTATCACCACTGACCTCGTATTCAAGAATCTCAGCATTAGGATCATTCTCGTTGCGAAGTTGAATGAGTCCATGACCACTTACTACGATAAACTGCTCCCACTTGGTGTGGTGCCAGTGCTCTCCCTTTGTGATTCCGGGTTTTGAGATGTTGATGCTGACCTGACCGCAATTAAGTGTGTGGACGAGTTCGGTAAAGGAGCCTCTGTTATCGACATTCATCTCGAGGTCAAAGATTGCCTTTTCCCTTGGGAGATAACTAAGGAAAGTGCTATAGAGTCGCTTTGCGAATGAGTCAGCAGGAATCTCAGGAATCATCAAGGTCTTTGGCATTTCTGCGAACTTGTGAAGAAGGTCAACTATCTCTCCAAGCTTAACATGATGGGTGATTGGTGCTGCGCAATAGCGGCCTTCGAGAGTAAGAACTGTTTTAACACCATCAAACTCGCAGTGATGCTCTTCGCCCTTCAAAGCACAAATCATTTCCTCTATTAAGTCGTCGATGTAGAGAAGTTCCATATCGACGTTAGTGTCATTTACTGTGATTGGAAGGTCATTAGCAATGTTGTTGCAGAACGTAGCTACCGCACTATTGTAGTTTGGCCGACACCATTTGCCATAAAGGTTTGGGAAGCGATATACTAGCACCTTGGCGCCTGTTTCTTCTCCATATTGGAACATGAGTTCCTCTCCAGCCTTCTTACTCTTACCATACTCGCTTGCTCCAAAGCGGCCTGCGAGGGTGGCTTGGACAGAAGAACTAATCATAACAGGGCAATTGTTCTTGTGCTTCTTAAGGGTGTTCAAGAGAACAGTGGCAAAGCCGAAATTACCGTCCATAAACTCCTTCGGGTCTTGTGGACGGTTTACTCCTGCAAGGTTGAAAACAAAATCACAATCCTTACACCAGATATCAAGTTGCTCGGGAGTAGAGTCTATATCATATTCATAGACCTCACGAATGACAAGATCACCATAGCACTTTGCTTTGCCTGTTTTTATATTACTTAATTGAGCACAGAGATTCTTTCCTACGAATCCCCGTGCTCCGGTTACTAATACTTTCATAAATCAGAGTTATAAAGACCATCGGCAATTCCTTAGTATATAATTCTGTTTTCTCTACGTCCGGTTTGCACGACAGTTGATTACGTTAGATTTCTTTTCGCCACACCATTTTGTTTACAACTCCAACATATGACTGGATAATCTTAACCACTTTGGTTGAAACATTCTCATCAGTATAGTTAGGTACTGGTGTACCATAATCGCCATTTTTCACCAATTCAACAGCGGTATCCACGCTCTGAAGCAAGCCCTTGGTGTCAATACCAGAAAGTATAAAGCCCGCCTTATCGAGAGATTCAGGACGCTCTGTAGAGGTACGGATACAGACTGCTGGGAACGGATGACCTACACTTGTGAAGAAACTACTCTCTTCAGGAAGAGTACCAGAATCAGAAACTACTGCAAAGCAGTTCATCTGGAGGCAGTTGTAGTCGTAGAAACCGAGAGGCTGCTGCACCTGTACACGAGAATCGAGCTGGAAGCCTGAGGCTGCGAGGCGATTGCGAGAACGGGGGTGACAGCTGTAGAGGATTGGCATATCATACTTCTCTGCCATAGCATTAATAGCAGAGAAGAGACTGAGGAAGTTCTTCTCGGTGTCGATATTCTCCTCGCGATGAGCTGAGAGAAGAATGTACTTGCCCTTCTCCAAACCAAAACGGTTGTGCACATCACTTGCCTCAATCTCTGCAAGATTCTGGTGAAGCACCTCTGCCATTGGAGAACCAGTGACATAGGTGCGCTCACGTGGGAGTCCGCACTCTGCAAGGTATCGACGTGCGTGTTCAGAGTATGCAAGATTAACATCAGAGATAATATCTACTATACGGCGATTAGTCTCTTCAGGAAGACATTCATCTTTACAACGGTTACCAGCTTCCATGTGGAAAATAGGAATATGAAGACGTTTCGCCCCTATGACGCTAAGACAAGAGTTTGTATCACCAAGAACGAGGACAGCATCAGGCTTGGTAGCTACCATGAGTTTGTAGCTGGCATTGATGATATTTCCACAAGTTGCTCCAAGGTCATCGCCTACGGCATCCATATAGACTTCAGGATCTTTGAGCTTAAGGTCCTTGAAGAACACGCCATTGAGATTATAGTCATAGTTCTGACCTGTGTGAGCAAGGATAACGTCAAAATACTGACGTGTCTTGTTAATGACGGCAGCAAGACGGATAATCTCTGGACGTGTGCCGACAATAATCAGCAGTTTTAGTTTGCCATTATTCTGGAAACTGACATTTGTATAGTCTGTTCGGAGTTCCATAAATGTATGTGATATATTTTATTTCTATTATTTCAAGCGAGCAACCGATTCGATGATTTGTATCGATGCAGTTGCCTGCATTTCATTCTTAATTATTAGTACCATAGTATTTTGCATACCACTCTGCAAACGTTCTCAAACCATCTCGAAGTGGCGTTGACGGTCTGAAACCAAAGTCCTGCTCAAGAGGTGTGGTATCAGCGAATGTAACAGGAACATCGCCTAGTTGCATCGGTACTAATTCTTTGTGGGATTCAAAGTCATAGTCGTTGGGAAGTACACCTGCACGGATAAGTTCATCCTGAAGGATGGTTACAAAGTCTAAAAGATTTTCTGGAGAGTTATTGCCGATATTATATACTTTATAAGGAGGAATGGGCAAACCATCATCGCCATTTTTCTTCTCAGGAGCATGCTGCATGATACAGACAATACCCTCTACAATATCATCAACATAGGTGAAGTCGCGTTTGCAGTTGCCGTAATTGAATATTTGGATGGTCTTACCCTCACGAAGTTTGTTGGTAAAGCCAAAATATGCCATATCTGGACGACCGCAGGGACCGTAAACAGTGAAGAATCGCAGACCTGTGCTTGGTATGTTATAGAGCTTGCTATAAGCATGAGCCATTAACTCATTGCTCTTTTTAGTAGCAGCATAGAGTGATACAGGATTGTCCACCTTATCATCGGTACTATAAGGCACTTTCTTATTGCTTCCATACACACTACTGGAAGAAGCATATACTAAATGCTCCACGCTATGATGACGACAGGACTCTAAGATGTTATAAAATCCAATAAGGTTACTTTCAATATAAGCATCAGGGTTAGTGATGCTATAACGTACACCAGCTTGTGCAGCAAGATTCACGACTACCTGAGGATGGTAGTTAGTGAAAATAGACTCAACAATTTCCTTTTTAGCAATACTGTCTTTTATGAAAACAAATCTGTCACCGTAAGCAGACAATTCTTGTAAGCGTTCATACTTTAAACGTACGTCATAGTATTCGGTAATACTATCAATACCGATGACTTTCACGCTATCAAACTCATTTAGCAAACGTTTCACCAAATTGGCTCCGATAAAACCGGCTGCACCAGTCACCAAAACCACTTTGTTCTCTAAACTAACATTGTATGTTACCATATAGTTAATCTCTTTGGAAAATGTCACGAGTATATACCTTCTCTTTCACATCATCCAGACAAGCGTCGTAACGGTTGGCAATTATGGCCTGACTTATTTCCTTGAATTTGATTAAGTTATTGACCACTTGGCTACCAAAGAAAGTTTCACCATCTTGCATAGTAGGCTCGAAAATCACAATAGTAGCACCCTTCGCCTTGATACGCTTCATAATCCCTTGAATGGCACTTTGACGGAAGTTGTCAGAATTGGATTTCATGGTCAAACGATATACACCAATGGTTATTTTTCGTTCTTTCTGGGCATCCCATGAGCAGGAAGCGGTGTAATAACCAGCTTTACGCAAGACTTGATCTGCTATAAAGTCTTTTCTTGTACGGTTACTTTCGACAATAGCAGTCATCATGTTCTGAGGAACATCCTGATAATTAGCCAATAGTTGTTTCGTGTCTTTAGGCAAACAATAACCGCCATAACCAAAGGATGGATTATTATAATGTGTACCAATACGAGGATCAAGACCAACACCCTGTATTATCGACTGAGAATCCAGACCTTTCATCTCTGCATAAGTATCCAATTCATTAAAATAACTGACACGCAATGCAAGATAGGTATTAGCAAACAGCTTAACAGCCTCTGCCTCCTTGATACCCATAAAAAGCGTAGGAATATCTTCCTTGATCGCACCTTCCTGAAGCAATGCGGCAAAAGTATGCGCAGCCTTCTCTAAGGCAGGAACATCGGCAATAGCCTTAATAGCTTCATTTTCCTCGTCAAACTGCTCGCCATCAATCAACTTTGGATAACCGACAATAATACGACTTGGATACAAATTATCATAAAGGGCCATGCTCTCACGAAGAAACTCAGGAGAAAAAAGCAAGTTAAGCTTCCTGACTCCCTTGCGGGCATACTTCAAATAAAGTCCACGACAATATCCTACTGGAATAGTAGACTTGATTACCATCACAGCATCAGGATTGACACTTAAAACCAGGTCTATGACATCCTCTATATGATGAGTATCGAAATAGTTCTTCACCGGATCATAGTTAGTAGGAGCTGCTATAACCACAAAATCAGCATCACTGTAGGCCTTGGCGCCGTCAAGCGTAGCGGTTAGCCTCAATGCCTTCTCAGACAAATACTTCTCAATATATTCATCCTGAATAGGTGATTGTTTACGATTGAGCATATCTACTTTCTCAGGAATCACATCGACTGCCGTCACCTGATGATGTTGCGACAAAAGCGTTGCTATGCTAAGACCAACATAGCCGGTACCTGCAACAGCAATCTTCAATTCTTTTGTATCCATTGTTGATTTATGTTAGTGTTCAGAATTATTCTAGTTATCTATCCAAGACCTCAAACTTCGGCGAGTTCTTGGATTTAAATTCAGGTACCACTCTCTTCATTAGTTTCACTGTGTCCATGATCTTTACCGTACGGGATAACTTCTCAAACTCTCCATAAGTTTCAAGGATATCAGTATACCCATAATGACGTACCTTCGCTATCATTATCTTCTTATTCTCAGTAGGGATTGTGTTCTCTTTATCACTCAGGACTTCTTCATAAAGCTTCTCACCCGGACGAAGTCCCGTAAACTCTATCTCAATATCCTCACCCGGACGATAACCGGCAAGTTCGATCATACGGGTAGCCAAATCAACAATCTTCACAGCCTTTCCCATCTCAAAGACAAAAATCTCATTGCCTTCACCCATCGTAGCAGCTTCCATTACCAGGCGACAAGCTTCGG
>PPYF01544696.1_pt1 | contig 26715 bp, 15 predicted proteins | sample 1559871 | NCBI WGS metagenome assembly PPYF01 (sample SAMN08240021, study PRJNA423297) | Human gut metagenome, whole genome shotgun sequencing project. | reverse complement strand
GTCCCTACATCCCCTTGCTGGCCGGCAACTCCAATCAGGGATAAGGAGGAAAAGGAAAAAACCGCGATGCGTGCAGGACGTCGATGTAGGGACGTACCGGCAGGTGCGTCCGACCTCCTTTTGCGGTCTGCCGGAATTGAAAGCAGGAACAAAGGAAAATGGCTTTTTCTTTTTGCCGTAAAAACGTACATTCGCATTCAGGAAAAACTGTTTAAAAAATCAATACTATGTTCAATTGGAAAATTGGGTTGTGCGGTGTATTGCTGTGCGGACAGTTGTCGGCGCAGCAGGAATGGCAGCCGCAGAAATGGCCGGTGCTGAAGCATTATGATCAGCAGCATTTGTACCGGATTGCACTCCCGCTGGGAGGCATCGGTACGGGTACGGTTTCGCTGGGCGGACGTGGAGAATTGCGTGACTGGGAAATCATGAATGTTCTCGGTAAGGGATACAGTACGGTCACTCCGGGGAACAATGCGCCTTTTTTCTGTATCTATACACATCCGAAGGGGGGAGCGGCACGGACCACGTTGCTGGCCGGTTCGCTGTATCCTCAGGAATATCAGCATTACGAAGGGCGCCCCGTCGACCACCACGGTCTGCCCCGTTTCAGGAACAGTTCGTTTGATGCCGCTTATCCGTTTGGGCAGGTGCATCTGACGGACGAGAGTCTTCCTGTCCGAGTGACCGTCAAGGGATTCAATCCGCTGGTGCCGGGCGATGCTGACGCCAGCGGCATACCGATAGCCGTATTGTCGTATGAAGTGACGAATACGGGAGCAGTGCCTGTGGACGTGTCGGTGTGCGGTTCCATCCGTAACTTCATCGGCAAGGACGGCAGCAAGTATGTGACCAACTGGAAGGGCGACTACGTGCCGGTGGGCTGTAAGGGAAACAGGAACAGCTGCAGGGAAGGCCAGGGACTGAAGGGCATTTATTTCTATTCGGAAGGAGTGGACAAGGCTGACCCGGCTTTTGGCAATATGGCACTGACTACGCAGGCCGGCGAAGGGGTGAGTTACCGCACTTCTTCGAAGGCCGACGACTGGAACAACGGCATCGTCGGTTTTTGGGATGATTTCAGCGCGGACGGCGAACTGACGGAGATGGAGAAATCCTATGACGAGGACCCGATGGCTTCGCTGGCTGTCAAAAAGAAGTTGCAGCCGGGAGAGTCCGAAACGTTTACCTTTTTCCTGACCTGGAACTTTCCCAACCGCAAAGCCTGGTCTCCGACGGTAGTCGGCAATTATTACAGCGGGCAATATCCGGATGCGTGGCAAACGGCGTGTCAGGTGGTGCCGCGGCTTGCGGAACTGGAGAAGTCGACCCTCTTGTTTGTCAACTCACTGCTGGACTGCTCCTATCCGGATGTGGTGAAGGAGGCCGCATTGTTCAATTTGTCGACATTGCGTTCGCAGACCGTATTCCGCCTGCCCGACGGGCATCTCATGGGCTGGGAGGGAGTGATGGACCGCTTCGGCTCTTGTCAGGGCTCATGCACGCATGTGTGGAATTACGAGATGGCTACAGCTTTCTTGTTTGGCGAACTGGCGCGGTCGATGCGTGATGTGGAGTTCAATTATGCCACCAAGGAAAACGGACTGATGAATTTCAGGGCGGCCCTGCCGCTGTCGGAGGCAGCCCGGGGAAATGCGGCTGCGGCTGACGGGCAGATGGGATGTATCATGAAGTTTTACCGGGACTGGCAGCTGTCCGGTGACCACCGTTTCCTGGCCGACAATTGGGAACAGGTGAAGAAAGTGCTGGCTTATGCCTGGACCGAAAAGGGCTGGGACGGCAATCAGGACGGCGTGATGGAAGGTTCGCAGCACAATACGATGGATGTGAATTATTTCGGTCCCAATCCGCAGATGGGCTTCTGGTATCTGGGAGCGCTGAAGGCCGCGGGGGAGATGGCCGACGCCATGAACGACAAGGCGTTTGCCCGGAAATGCCGTTCGCTGTTCAGGAAAGGTTCGGAATGGATGGACAAGCATTTGTTCAACGGTGCCTACTATGAGCATAAAATCACGGACCCGGCTACCTTTGAATTTCTGGACATGAAGAATCCCGATACGAAGGTGCCGCCTTTCCAGCTGGGCAGCGGATGCTTGGTGGACCAGCTCGTGGGCCAGTATATGGCACATATTTGCGGTCTGGGCTATCTGGCCGACCGGGAACATGTGCGCACAACGCTGGAAAGCATAATGAAATATAATTTCGTATCCGACTTCAGCCGGCATTTCAACAATATGCGCTCGTATGTGATGGGCGACGAGGCCGGCCTGCTGATGGCCTCGTGGCCCAAAGGGCGGCTGGAAGTCCCGTTCCCCTATTTTGCCGAGGTGATGACGGGATTTGAATATTGTGCGGCTGTAAGCATGATTTACGAAAACATGCAGGAGGAAGCGCTGACTTGTATCAAGGCCATACGCGACCGTCATGACGGAGCCAGGCGCAATCCGTTCAGCGAGGCGGAATGCGGACATCAGTATGCACGTTCGATGGCCAGCTGGGCGGCCATTGTGGCGCTGGCCGGCTTTCATTATTCGGGTGTGGACCACAGCATGCACTTCACGGCTGTGCCCGGCAAGTATTTCTGGAGCAACGGAACGGCCTGGGGCGTATGCACGGTGGGCACCGATGCCGTTGAACTGCAGGTGCTGAAGGGACGCTTGCGGCTGGAGCGCCTCGAAGTGGGCAGCCGGACGGTCAGGCTGAAGGATTTCGACCTGTCCGAAAACGGGCGGCGCACGATTCAGCTGTAAAAATAAAGGGCGGTAATTTGTTATCACTGAACAGTCTGCAGGTTCTTTGCTTTGGGCACGGGAACTTGCAGACTTCATTTTTTATTGTCGGCCGGTTGGGTTGTTGTGCATCGATGTGCATGGCAGAAACTTTTGCGCGTCGGAAACTTGCTGCGGGCCGGAAGACATCCCGTGCGGCAGACGGCTGAAGAAACAGGGCAGGAAACGGCGGAAATCCGGCGGAATTGACCGGCTGACGGACGGATAGATACGGCTTGGCGGAGCGCCGCAGGAGTGTCGCCGCCGTTGCCGGCATGGCCGGATGCCTTGGTTCCGCGAAAAGAGGACAGCCTGCCTTTCCAAAAACAAGGGAGGAGATATGCTTTTCCCTCTATATATATTGTATGGTTTTCTTTTGCAAAGGGCATGGAAAGGTGGTTAGGAATGTAAAAGAACGGATAAAGCCTGATTTCGTGATTTTATACATTTTTTTGTTAGGTTTTGTACATTTTACAACTGACGGATTTGTTGTTATTTTGTAAACGAAAATCAATAGAAAAACCATATACGGCCTTGTTCCACAAAGGTATAGGCTGACAGAACGTCAACACACGGGCGGGAGAAGGATAAGAAAAACACAGCAGGGAGGTCCGGCCTGTTAAAACGGACAGGAATGTATTCTTCCAACGTGCGGGCAGAAGAACCGTAATTCCCGGTTGATGATGTAATTTTTTTTATAATCCAGACAGGAAAAGATATAGAATGAACAGGAGAAAGCAGTTGCTGACAGGTGCCCTGCTGCTGTGCATGGGGATGTATGGGCAGCAGACCTTGTTGATGCATGAGATGGACTTGTCGAAAATATGGCAGGAATATGGAGCTGTGACCCGGGGAACAACCGTAGCGGGCGATGCCGCAAAAGTGAACGGCGTCGCCAGCAAGGAGGTGGTGGGACTGCATGCCAGAGCCGTGGCCAAGGTGAAGTTGAACGGCACGGCTTTGCGTTTTGTCGCCCAGCTGGGCGTGGTGCCGGCGGAAGTCAGGGCCGACGACCCGTCGCTGACGGTGCAGCCGCTGGCCGACGGCAGCAAGCTGCTCTTTGCCAGCCGGGGAGACACCAAACAGTTCAAGGCGCTGGTGGGCAAGGATGGAAAGATAGGCCAAGGTTCCGTTTCGCTGATACTCAAACTAGACGGCAAGGAAATTTACAACAGTGGCGTGATGAGTGCCGCTGACGGCATGAAGTCGGTAGATGTCAGTCTGTCGGGCGGCAGAATGCTTGAAATGCTGCTGGAGCCCGGTGCCGACGGCAGCAGTGGCGACGGTGTGCTGCTGGTGAAGCCGAGGTTTACCTATGAAGGCGAGCAGCCGGTGCTGACGGATGTCGGCGCAACGGGCGAAGGGCCCGTGCAGAGCGAGGCTGTGGTCAGACTGCTGGAGAAAAAAATAGCCCGCCTGCCGGTGCTGGACGTGCAGCTGTCGGAACGGACCGGTTTCGACTGGCTGCTGACGCCTGAACAGTCGCGGGCCGGCATCTACCGCACGCCCGACGGCAAGGGCGTCGTGGTGGCCAATGACATGGTTTCGCGCACGTTCCGGCTTTTCCCCAATCTGGCTACCGTGGACCTGACGAACCGCATGCTGGGCGAAAGTCTGCTCAGAGCGGTAAGCGGGGAAGGATATGTATGGATTGACGGCCGGAAATGGAGCCTGGGCGGACTTTCCGGACAACCCGAGCGCGGCTATCTGAAAAACGAATGGCTCGACGGGCTGAAAACGTTGCCGGAATCCTTCCTGGTGGAGGATTTCGAAGTGAAGCCGCTCGAGGAAAGCATCCGTTGGGCCCGCAGCCGCTGGGCCTTGAACAAGGAGGCAGCCACGGGAAAGGAAATCGTGTTTACCCTGCGTGGCGACAGGGCGCTGAAGGACGTCAGGGTGAAACTCCATTTTGCCGTATACGACCGCATACCGGTCATCAGAAAATGGTTTGAAATAGAAAACGGGTCGGCTGTTCCGGTGAATATTGACCATTTCCAGCTGGAATATCTAGCGTTTGCCGAACCCGAATCGCCCGGTGGAGGCGACCCGGCCACTTTCCGGCTGCCGAATATCCATGTGGAGAGCGACTATGCCTGCAACGGCTGCTTTACGGAAAAGGAAACGGACATCACGGAAAAATGGGTGGAGGACAAAGCCTATACCTCGCAGCGGAATTATCTGTTGCAGACACCGTGTATTCTCCAGGTGGCACCTCCCCTCGGTCCCGACCAGCAGGTGAAGGCCGGAGGCACCTTCCGCTCGTTTGGCGTATATGAAATGCCTTTCGACAGCGATGACCGCGAACGGAAAGGACTGTTCACCCGCCGCTTTTACCGGACTGTGGCGCCATGGACAACGGAAAATCCCATATTCATGCACCTGACCTCCAGCGACCCGAAGGTGGTGCGCACCGCAGTGGACCAGTGTGCCGAAACCGGCTATGAGATGATTATTCTCAGTTTCGGCTCGGGGGCCAATGCCGAAGACATTTCCGAGGCCAATATTGCACGGCTGAAGGAACTGGTGGACTATGCCGGCAGCAAGGGCATCGAAATGGGCTGTTACGCGCTGCTGGCCAGCCGGTGGATCAGCGACGAAGTGGACGTCATCAATCCCGCCACCGGCAAGCGGGGAGGTATGCATTTCGGCAGTTCTCCCTGTCTGTGCAGCGACTGGGGATATGATTATTTCAATAAAATCAAGACCTTCTTTGAGAAGACGGGCATGAAGTGCTTTGAGCACGACGGCTCTTATCCCGGCGATGTCTGCGCTTCCACCACCCATGCCCATCACAAGGGACTGAACGATTCGCAATGGAATCAGTTTTACAAGATTACCGACCTGTATCACTGGATGTGTGAACAGGGCATCTATCTGAATGTCCCCGACTTTTACTTTCTGAACGGTTCCACCAAGGTGGGCATCGGCTATCGCGAAGTGAACTGGTCGTTGCCCCGTGACCGCCAGCTGATTCATACCCGCCAGCTGAACTACGACTGTACGTGGGAGCGTATTCCCTCTTCCTTGTGGAGTTTCGTTCCGCTGGTGGAATATCACGGCGGAGGAAAGGCTGCCACGCTGGAGCCCCTCAGCGAGCATCTGTATGAATACAAGACCCTGATGTTCCAGAACTATGGTGCCGGCATACAGGCCTGTTACCGCGGTCCGCGGCTGTATGACACGCCGGAAACCAAGCAGGTGGTCAAGGAAATCATTGACTGGTATAAGAAGTATCGCCGCATTCTGAACAGCGACATCATTCATTTGCGCAAGCCCGATGCACGCGATTGGGACGGACTGATGCATGTCGACCCGAAGGGACGGGAAAAAGGACTGGCACTCTTCTTCAACCCCCTGGAAGAAACCATCACCCGCACGATACGGTTGCCGCTCTATTACACCGGGCTGACGGAAAAGGCCAGGATACGGGAACAGGAAGGAAAGGCGAAGACATACCGGCTGAACCGGGATTACACGGTGGAACTGACGGTGCAGATACCGGCGCGGGGATACACGTGGTATGTAATAGAATAAAAGGTCATGAGGATTCAAAGGTTATTTTTATTGACGGTATGGGGAACGGTTTCCACCGGTATGGTGGCGCAGAAAGCCCGTTTGCACATACAGAACGACGGCAGCCGCCTTACGTTCGAAGTGCGTTATGATGAAAAGACGGTGATTTCCGCTTCGCCCCTAGGACTGGATGTGGACCATCGCCGCCTGGGACAGCAGGAGGTAATGGCTGTCCGGGCCGGTGAGGCTGCACGACAGGGCGAAGGCGTTGCCACCACCTACACCGTGGAGCATGCCGACGGCAGCCGGCTGTATGTCGACGTCAGGGAAGCCGACGACGGCGTGGCGTTCCGCTATCGCCTGCCGGCCGACGGTCCCAGATGCATCTATCAGGAATACACCGCTTTCACCTTTCCGGCCGATACCCGGGTGTGGTATGCCAGCGGTCCTTTTCAGTATGGATGGATTCAGGCCTATCAGGAACGCCAGGTGAACCGTCTTGACGGAGAACTGCTGGCGCCGCCTGCCACCTTCCGTTTGCCCGACGGCTGCTATGCCGCCATTACCGAAGCCAACCTGTTCCGCTATCATGGAGCCGTGCTGTTCGGAGAAAAGGGAAACAGAGTGCGTATGGGCTATGTCGAGAACAAAGGACATCTGGAGTCGGGCGTGATGACAGGACTCCCCGCAGCACGGTATTATCACGAGGTGGTGAGAGATGTTCCCTGGATTGCCCGGCCGTTTGAAGAGACCCGGGAAATCAGGTCGCCCTGGCGGATTCTGATGCTGGCCGATGACTTGAACGGACTGGTGAACAACGGGATGATAGCCCGGGTGTCCGACCGTCCGGACCCTGAACTGTTTCCGGAAGGAGCGAAAACCGGCTGGATCAGGCGGGGACGTTCCGTCTTTACCTGGCTGGTGGAAGGGCCGAACCGGCTGAGTGTGGCCAACCACAAGAAATATGTGGACGGGGCGGCAGCGCTCGGGCTGGAATCGGTGGTGGTAGATGACGGATGGGAATTGTGGCCGTTGACCGAACCGGAAGGAAAAAGCAAAACCAAATGGGAATATCTGGCCGATTTGGTGAATTATGCAAAGGAGCGTAAGGTAGACATCTGGGTGTGGCGCCCCTCTTCACCCCGCACGGGAAATGCCACCGACAAGGGGCTGAACGATCCGGCAGAGCGCACGGCTTTTATGAAAAAATGTGCCGAAGTCGGCGTCAAGGGATTGAAAATAGACTTTTTCCATACCGAAAACCTGTATACGGTATGCCTGATGGAGAACATTCTCCGGGAAGCGGCCCGGCAGCATCTCATGGTCGTATTCCATGGCGTGAACAAACCGACCGGCGACAGCTATACCTATCCCAATCTGCTGGCCAAAGAGGCCGTGAGAGGGCTGGAATGTGTGGGAGGCGAAAACTCATGGGCGCCCGGACCTCCCTGGCCCTATCACAACACCGTGCTGCCCTTTACGCGCTGGCTTGCCGGACCGGCCGATTATACGCCTCTTAATTTCAGAGCCTTCTGTCCGCCGTCGGTTACGTTTACGCATCAGCTGGCATCGATTTACATGTTTACTTCGCCCATGCTGATTCTGGCTGCCGATATGGAAGACATGCTTTCCTGCCCCGGCCGGCAGTTCATAGAGGAAGTACCCGTTGAATGGGACGAACATTATGTCCTGCCCGAAAGTGAAATAGGCCAGTTGGCTGCCATTGCCCGCAGAAAGGGCGATGTATGGTATCTGGCCGTGCTGAACGGCGAGAAGGAAAGACAAATCGCCCCCCGACTGGACTTCCTGGAAAAAGGCACCTGGAAAGTGACATACGCCTCGGATCAGGGACGTAAGCAAATCGTCGTCGGCGAAACGAAAACCAGGTCGGGCCGCCAGTTGAAAATCAATCTCCTGTCCGGTGGCGGGTATCTGGCCAAACTGGAAAAAATAAAATAAAAGCCGGCGCGCGGCGGCCGGTGTCACTCTTTTTGCGGAGCACGCGGGCGGAGGAAAGGCCGGACCTGTTCCGGCGGCCCGCCGGCGTTGCTTTCCGCCCCGCTTACTTTTCTTAAAAACAAGGCAGACCGTGGACAAAGAATTGTCCGCGCAGCCACCATCTACGGTTTATGAATGACTAACCTGTTAAAATAACTTTTAATTACTTGTTATTATGCATGCATTTACTTTCCTTGAAAACTGTGGCCTCCGGCGTATTTTCGCTCTGCTGGTCTGCTGTGTGCCATTGATGTTTTCCGGATGCAAGGAAACGATTGACGAATCCAACTTTGCCATCAAGACGGAGATGACGGCCGCCGACTTCATCGATGCCGACGACCGCTTCACGATGATGCGGACATTGCTCAAACGGGTGCGCATGGGAGATGTGGAAGGCGCCTCTTCGCTCTACAGCGTACTGTCGGCCCGCGGCAACTATACTCTGTTCCTGCCGACGGATGACGCGGTAACCCGCTTTATGGCCGAAAACGGCGTGGCTTCGCTGGAGGAAATGACCGACGAGCAGGCCAATCTCATTGCCAAGAGCTGCATCATCGACAATCAGAACGAAGATGCGTATGAAAGTGCCGATTTCCCCAGCAGCGGCTCCTTCTCGCTGCCCAATCTGAACAACCGTCTGCTGAGCTGCATGCTCAACGAGTCGGCAGAATATGTCATCAACGGCGCATCGAAGGTGGTGGAGGCCGACAACGAGGTGTCCAACGGCTTTATCCACGTAGTCGATGTGGCTGTGGCGCCCTCTTCGATGACGCTCGACCGGCTGATTGCTGCCGCCGACAACATGAAGGTGTTCGCCTATCTGATGGAAAAGACCACCTGGTGTGACTCGCTGTGGGAGAACCTCGATCTTTCCTATGAGGACCCCGACCGCCCGCTGGTTTACAAGCTCAACAACGTGGACCCCTTCACCTATGCGCAGCACCGTTATGTGGGCTATACGGCGCTGGTGGAGACCGACGACGTGTATGAGCGCCGTCTGGGCCTGCAGGTGGAAACCGACGGAGAAGGACGGCTGACCAACGGCGAGGCTTTTCTCGGCAAGGTGACGGAGCTGGCCCGCGAGGCCTACGGCACCGCCATGCCCGACGACCTGAGCCATCCCGACAATGCGGTCAACCGCTTCGTGGCCTATCACATCATCGACGGAAAAATGGCCTACAACCGCCTGGTGTGCCATGTCAACGAATACAACTATAAGTTTGGCGGAGACGTCAAGAATCCACAGACCACCAACATGCCCACCAACGTGTGGGACTATTACAGCACGATGGGCAAGTACCGGCCGGTGGTGAAGATTACGCAGGTGGGCGATGCCGGCTTCGAGCACGACATGGAGCACCGCATCTATGCCAACCGCATCTCCGTCTATGCCAACGGACCGGAGGACGATTACCGTGAAATCGGGGTGGCCGAAGGCTTCGGCGGCATCCTCATCTCACCCGAGAACGGAGCCAACGACAACAACGGCCTGAACGGATATTATTTCCCCATCAACGACATCCTGATTTTTTCCGATGCCCTGCGTACGAAACTCTCACAGGAGCGCATCCGTATGGACATGGTGACGATGCTGCCCGAACTGCTGACGAACAACGTGCGCGGCACGGTGTACACCCGCTTTGAGAACGGCTATTTCAAGAACATCACCCGGGAGTCGCCCGACACGAAACTGCTCTACCTTTATCCGCAGTATGCGGCAGGATGGTTCAACTATCAGGGCGACGAGCTCATGGTGTCCGGGGTCTACGACTTCACCATGCGTCTGCCCCGCGTACCCAAGGACGGCGTTTACGAAGTGCGCATGGGCGTTTCGCACAATCCCTTGCGCGGTATGTGCCAGATATATTTCGGCAGCGACCCCGACCGTCTGGAGCCGGCCGGTCTGCCCTATGACATGCGTCAGCCGGTCCTTTCCACCAATCCCGCCCTGCCCTGGGAAGCCGACGGGGAAGACTGGACCGTCAACCGCGAAAACGACAAGAACCTGCGCAACCAGGGATACATGAAGGCATCGCAATACGTGACGCGCGTCAACGGACAAGGCGACATCCCCGTGCGCGGCTGCAACGGTTCGAACGGCGTGGTGCGCCGCATCATCACCGTAGCCGACATGAAGGCCGACCGCGACTACTATCTCCGCTTCAAGTCGGCCTTGAAGAAGAACGACTCACAGTTTGACGGCGACTACATAGAATATGCTTCAACCGCCGTCTACAACGGTCCCACAGCCGAGGACATCTGGTAAAGCCCGACAGCTCTTTCCCGTCGGGAACGGGAAGTAACGATAAAATAAATACTTTGAAAAACACACCTCTCCGGCATCCGTGCCGGAACCTTGCAAAGAGGTCGCCCCTGCGCAGCATGGGGAGGCCTCTTTGTCGTTTTGATGGATTGCAAGCGTAACTTTTGGTCAGTCACCTTTGAAAACCACGTTTCCCTTTTGCCATTGCTCTCGCCTTTCGCTATATTTGTAGAATATAGGATGCGGCTCGGCAGTAGCAAACCAAAAAACTATGTTTTCCGGTTTGCCACTGCTCTCGCCTTTCGCTATATTTGTAAACCATAAGTATTTATTTATGAAAAGGTAAGTATGGTAGAAATTAAAAATATCAAGTATTTATTGAGAGATATAAATATTGTCCGGAAGAAATTTGAGGAGAGAGAAAAGAGTGAAGATAACTTCAATATGTTTACCATTCTCAGAAAGGAATCAGACGAGGTGTATTTGCACTCCAGGTTTCTTTCCGCTTTGTTGGATCCTAATGGGCCACATAGGTTAGGGACAATATTCTTGAACTCATTTTTGGATAGAATTGAGAGTAATTTTGAATATGATGAGAAATCGCTTGAGGTTTATCCCAACAATCAGAACAGAAGTGAATATAAGGAGATAGACATTTGCTTTATAGACAGAGTAGCCAAGAAAGCTGTAATGGTAGAGAATAAAATATACCATGTAGACACCAATCATGAAGATAAGGGGCAGCTTGAAAACTATTATGGAAGATTGATTGAGGAGGATAAGATTTCTGAAGATGGTATTGAGGTATATTATCTTACTTTAGACGGACATGAACCAAGTGAGGATAGTGTAAAATTGAGTGGTAAATTCCCAAAACTACAAGATAAGGTAAAATGTATTTCTTATTCTGTGGAGATATTGGAATGGCTACGAACCATAGTAAAAGAATGTTACAACAAACCTTCATTAAGAGAATCTATTATTCAGTATATTAAGATAGTCGAGGATATGACAAACAATGATATAAGCATAGATGAAATAAAAGAAATTACAGGTATCATAAGCATTAATGAAGATAATCTCATGAGTGCAAAATTGCTCATAGATAACTTCGATCATGTAAAAAGGAACACTATTTATGATTTCTGTAATGAATTGGAATCTGAATTACGTAATAGAGGTTTTGAAATGTTACACAAACCCGTTGAAGATGATATTACTAATCTTGTTCATGGAGGGCCTATTAAGCGTAAGGTAGATTTGGTTTTCACTGTAAGAAAAGGGGATATACCTGTTTGGATAAGAGCTGATTTTGCAGATTGGTTATACTGGGGTGTATGCAATTACAAAGAAGAAAAAATAAAAGTATCGAAAGAAATATCACAAAAAATAAAATCCTTTGTTTCTGAAAATAATGATTTCACGCAAGAGGATATTTGGCTATGCTGGAAATTCTTTGGTGAGAGTGATAACGAAAAAATCTATTTTCCAAATTTCTCAACAGAAGGAACATTCAGATTAATATATCCTCAATATAGAAAAGCGATGATTCAACGTCTTGTAAATGAAGTGGAAAAATTTATAAATGAAGTATTGAAATACTAATGGAAAATAAAGATATTTACGGAACCCAGTGTGGAAGTGACAATGCTTTCACGAAGAAAGCCAGGTTGCTTCAGTCACAATACAGGGTGGAGATGGGCGAAGCGGAAGGAGTGGGACCGATGCAGACTTCCAAGAGAAAATATGGAAACATGATTAGTGGAGGAGAACTGTCTGGGAAGAATTTCCTGATGAAGGAGACTTTCGAGTATGCCAAGGAAAGAGTGAAGGATAAAAGAAAAAAAGATGAGACCATAGATGGGTTCAGGCTGTTCAACAATCTGCTCTCAAGCATGCCGATGGCCTTCAATCTGTTCTATCCCTTGATGTTGCTTTTGAAAGAGAAGCCGGAACAGGTGACATGTGCCATAAAGTCTGTCTTTAAGGATTTTCCGATTTTTGAAGTAACGGAAATCGGTCTGGAATTCATACCGACGCCGAAAGAGAAATATAGTAATGACAAGTCGGCCATGGATGCTTATATCCAGTTTCTGGACAGCGAAGGCGGCCGCTACATCATTGCCATTGAAACGAAATATACGGATGTGCTCGGAGTAAACGAGGCCCGGAAGTGTGAGGAACAGAAACAGCTGCTTTTGAATACAGGACTGTTCAATGAAGAGTTCGCTGCATTATTGACAGGAGGTAAAATCAAACTGACGCAGATTTACAGAAACTTTCTGCTTGCGGAAGTATATGGCAAGAAGGAAGGGTTTAAGGATTCCTATTCTGTGATACTTTCGCCGAAGGAGCATCCGTCGACGGAAAGAGAAATCAGGTCGGTGACGGCCTATCTGAAGCCGGAATATGTCTATAAGCTAAGTTCGGTTACGTTGGAAGATTTTGTGGAAGTCCTGTTACAGTATTTCCCCGATGATTATGCCCGGGTTTTTGAGCGGTTCAGGAGGAGATACTTGGAGTTTTGAGAGCAACGAAGGAAGGGATAAGAGAAGGGAATGGAAGTTTTGGAAAAAGCATCCCCTCCGTCATTGCCCGGGCAGTGGCGGAGGGGATATACAGGATATGCGCAACTTGCTGTGTGAAAAGGACGTTACTGTACGACCTCTCCCCGGTCGTTGAGTATCACTCCGTCCGGTAGGCAGAGGTAGAGATGCTGTCCGATGGCCTGGATGGAGGTGTAGCGGGGCGGTGTGATACGCCGTCCGTTGCGGTCGAGGAGTCCGTAGCCGTCCGTTTCGTTATATCTGTCGCCGCGAACAAGATATTGCAGGCAGTTGGCTGTGCCGTAGTGTTTTTGTGTAGCACACGTGTCGTTGTCGCAGGTTTCGCTCCCGTTGCGGGGCGTTGGCATTTCGTAACGCAGACTGCTGATTTCATCAATGACAAAATCAACGACGACCCGTCCCTGATGGTCATACCGCCGGACGCTGTGGTCGGCCAGATGAACTTCTATGATGCTGTCGATTACCTGGATGGATTGGTATTCTACAGGCAGCAGCATTTTCAGGTCGGCCGTGTACAGGCCAGTGCGTCCGTCCTTTTCCGCTTGCCAGAATCCCCGGGTAAAGAAGAGTTCATCATATTCCGCAGGCAGCACCCATTGGCCGTTTTTGTCAATCAGGCCCTTTTTGCCGTTGGCCGGATTCCGCATCAGGCAATGGCCGTCGGTGAAGACATAATCGGTTTTGTTGTCGTAGTACATCGGGAAATCTTTGTCGATGACCACTTTTCCCGACGGGTCTATAAAATTGATGTTGCCGTTCTGTTCCACGGCAGCCAGTCCTTCCGAGAATATCCAGGCGTGGGAATAGATTTCCGGAATGACTATTTCTCCGGTGCGGCGGTGAAGGTATCCGCGCATGCCCTTTCTGGCAAAAACAGCCAGCGAGTCGTTGTCTTCGGAAGTCACTACCCAGTCGAAGTCGTTATAGAGCACTTTTTTCTTTTGCTTGTCGTAGATTCTTATCTTTTCGGAAAACAGCCGTTGAAGCACAATGCGATTGCTGAGAAAGTCTTCTCCCACCACCTTGTTTGTCAGGTTGGTTCTGTACCTCATTCTTTCGATTGCGTCGTAGAGCGAGGCGGTTGTGAACTGTATCAGCAGAAGGGTTAGGCACAGGGCCACGATGCGCTTCAGCACTTTTCCGTAGGTACTTCTGTTCCGATATTCACCCGTGCCGGTCAGCCAGCAGACAGCCTGCCACAAACCATTGAACAGCGTAGAGAAAAATTCCCTGAACGTAGTCTTTTTCATTTCTTCATCGGTTTTAGAGTTCGTCGTCTTCTTCCTCGAAGAAGCTGTTGTTTTCGGCTACGGCGTTGAAACAGGCGCTGGACAGGCGGTCGAAGAAACGGGCACGGCTCTGGTTGGCGCGCCGGGTCATGTAGCAGGTGCCTTCGGATGTAGTTTGGAATGTCATCGTGTTGGTGATGGAAAGGCTGTCGGCCACCTGCTTCACGTCCTGGTTGGCTCCGATGTAGGCAAACACCCAGCCCAGGCCTTTCAGTTCCTCCACCAGTGCCTGGATGGCTTTTGCGCTGTATTCGTGCGATGCGTTTTCGTAGCCGTCGGTGATGATGGTCACCAGTACGCGGTCCTCTTCCTTCACCCGGGGCCGCAGGGCATTGAGCGAGAGCCCCATGGCATCGTAGAGGGCGGTGCAGCAATTGGGCTGATAGCTGGCGGCGGTCAGTTCCTCTACGGCTGTTGCCGCCACACAGTCGTAAACGGTCCTGGCGTCATCGTTGAAGGTGACGAGCGACACGAAGTGTTCCTGGTCCTCGTTTTTCTTTTCTGCCGCGCGGATGGTCTGCACGGTTTCGTTGACACTGTCGATGGCTTCTTTCTTGATGCTTTGCATCGAACCGCTCTCGTCGAGAATAATCAGATTAAAAACTTTTGTTTTCATAAAAAACAGTTCTGTTATGGGATTAATATTTTCCTGCCCAGGGATTCCTGCCTTCTGCGGCCGCGGCCGGAGGGGAAGCCAGAGACGGTGGACCGTCCGTTGGCTTATCGGCAGGAAAGCCGGTTGTAAAGATAGAGAGAGGGAAAGGGCCTGCAATCTATCTTCGCGTGCCGATTTTTTTTGTGTGTGGGGGGACAGACGGGCAGGAAGGCCGGGCTGCATCCCGGGTGGCGGACAGGGCATACCGTCTTTCCCCGCCGCCGTTTTTTTCCGTCTTGATGCATGTCCGGCCTTCGGTTTCCTTTTTATTCAGGCTGTATGGCGTTTGTGTTGTTTTCCAGTAGCATTTTGGCCCGGTGGCGGTAGTCGGCGATGATGGCGTGGGCTTCGGGGCATTGTGCGGCGATGCTGTCGGCCAGTGCCCCGGCTGCTGCGGCCCGGGTGCGGCTGTCGGCCCATAGACGGCTGTCTACGAGGTATTCGCGGGGCCGGGCGGCCTGCGGGTCCCACTCGTTGAGTTGCAGGGTGTGGGAGGAGAGGGCGAACTGAACGTCCCTGAAGGTGCGTGGACGGTCGAGGAAGAGGATGACGGAGTCTTTGCTGCGGCTGTCGGTCAGCTGCACGGAGTTGTGGGAAAGATAGGGCACGTGGAAGGGCAGGCGGTCGGCTTGGGGGTGGCCCTGCCGCTCGAGCAATTCCTGCAGACAGATTCCCCGTGTCAGTTCGTTGCGGCTGAAGACAGCGCTGAAATCGCCGTCCGTTGCCCGCAGTTCGTCCCATACGGGGAGAGTGTGGGGCAGCAGGCAGACGGCGAGTTCGCAATAGGCATAACTGAGGCCGATGCGGGGAGTGCGGTAAGTGCGTCCGTCGCCGTTTCGCAGGATGAGGTCGCCGTAGTCGGGACTTTTTATTTCGACTCCTGTGCTGTCGGGCAGGGCCTGTGCGTGTATGCTGCCGACGAAGGCGTGGTATTGCGGCGGCAGGCAGTGGCGGATGCTGATGCCCTGGCGGACGGCTTCGGGGGCGATGTAGAATGTGCTGTGGGTGGTGCGGTTGCACCCCGGGTCGCAGGTGGTGGTGGAAAGGTGCAGGGAAAGTATCATGGACGTTTCTTTATCTATGCGGGTGAGGGAGGCGGACGGAGGCATGGGTCATGCCGTGCCGTCGGCGGGAGAGGGGGCGGGCGGCGGTGTGTCGCCTTCCATGAGGCGCAGCAGCACGCGGCGGCCGTGGGTGGAACCGTTGTAGCTCCAGCTGTCGGACACCTCGGCCGCCTGACCCGGTGTCAGGGTGAGGCGGCAGGGGCGGACGATTTCACCAGCAGGGCCGGCACCGGGCATGCCGGTGGCAAAGGTGCCGTAGCTGGCGTGCCGGTGGCTGGCCGTGAGGAGACTGACGTGGCCGGGACCGATGCCGACAATCTCGAAGACCGGGGCTTCGGCCACTACGCCCGGCTGCAGGGCGACGGAGATTTCGGCCGTGAGATATTCGCGGCACGTGTCGTCCCACTCGTGCTCGGCATATTCATAGAAGGAAATTTTCAGGTACATGGAGGAGAGATGATTAAGAGGGAAGAACAGCGGCAGGAGGCCGTCAGCGCTCGGAGACGTGGAGGAGCACTACGGAGATGTTGTCGTTTCCGCCGGCTGCGCGGGCTGAGGCCACGAAGGCCTGTGCCGGCGACTGCCGTTGCAGGAGGAGCGACAGGTGCCCGTCGTCCACGAGGTCGGTAAGACCGTCGGAACAGATGAGCAGGCAGTCGCCGTCGAAGAGCGGCAGGTCGTTGCAGTCGGCAAAGGTGTCGGCATCGCTGCCTGTGCCCAGGGAGTTGTAGATGAGGTTGGACGGCTGCGAAGGGTCGTTGAGGAGATTGCGCAGGGAATGGTCGCGCGAGAGCTGGCGCAGGAGTCCGTCGCGGAAGATGTAGATGCGGCTGTCGCCGATGTTGAGCCAGAAGGGGGTGGCCTCGTAGAAGAAGAGGCCGGCGAGCGTGGTGCCCATGCCGCGGTAGCCCTCCAGTTCCTCGCCCCGCCGGTTGATGAGCCGGTGGGCCGTCTGGGCAAAGGTCTGTACTTCCTGCTGGAGAGCGGTGCGCGGCAGCCCGGAGGGCAGGTCGTTGACCCAGGTGTCGAACTCTTGGCAGGCGATGTCGGAGGCCAGTTCTCCGCCCTCGCAGCCGCCCATGCCGTCGGCCACGATGGCGCAGAAGCGGCTGTTGGGGTTGATTTCGGCCTGTCCGGCAGCCGTTTCGTCGCGCAGGAAGCGGCGGTCGACGAGGAGCATGTCTTCGTTGTTGGTGCGCATGCAGCCGATGTCGCACGCGGCGTCGTAGGTTATTTTCATTCCACTCTGAATTTTACGAAACCAATTTCCACGGTCTGCCCTTTCTTGAGCAGATAGTGCTTGTGGGGCTCCAGTTGCGTGTTGCCGATGCGGGTGCCGTTGGTGGAGCCCTTGTCGGTGATGAGCCATTTCATCGACGAATGGAGGGTGATTTGTGCGTGGGTGCCGCTCACGTAGGGCTGGTCGGCGAAGACGTCGAGATAGTCGCCCGTGGTGCGGCCGATGAGGCCGTTGGGCTTGAGCGTCACCACTCTGGCGGGATTGTCAATCATGACCAGCCGGGTGGGTTCGGTGTCGGGGACGCGCGGAGCGTTGCTGCCGGGCCGCTGGGTGGACGAGGCGGCGGGTTGGGGCCGCTGGGTGGACGACGCGCTGTTTGCTGCGGCGGGGGAAGTGGCCGCTTCGGCGGGTTTTCCGCCGAAGATGTCGCCAAACTGCGTGAAGATATCTTCTATGGTCATCCTCTGGTCCGCCTGCTCTTGGGATTGCGGGGCGGCAGCTGCGGCCGGACGGGAATCCGGCTGCGAGGGATGCACTGTCGTGGCGTTGGGGGCGGGCTGCGAAGGAGCGGGCCGGTCGAGCTGGGCGGCGCTGACGAGCACGGCGCCGCACTGCGTGCAGCGTTTGCCCTTGGCCGGGGTCTTGCATTGGGGACAGAACATGAGTTCGGCGCCGCACTGGTCGCAGAACCAGCAGTCGCCGGGGATGTCGGCTTTACATTTGGGGCAAATCATAGCTTGAAGTCTTCAGGAATAAGGGTGAGTAACTGTTCGGGCGAAGGGCGCTGTCCGCCCATCATGAGATCGATGATGCGGCGGCTCTGGTTTTCCTTGACCTGCTGGAAGACGGTGTTCACCTCGCGGGCGTTGCCGAAGTTGCGGTTGCGCCGGGCATGGAGCGCCTCGAAATGCTGCGTCATGGCGGCGTCGGCTTCGGGCGTGAGGCTGAAGTTTTCGGCCCGGGCCTTGCGCCGGAAGATTTCGGCGAGTGCCTCGGGAGAGTAGTCCTCGAAGATGATGGTCTTGTTGAAGCGGCTCTGCAGTCCTGAGTTGGTGGCCAGGAAGTCGTTCATCTCACGGGTGTAGCCGGCGGCGATGCAGACGAATTTGCCGCGGTCGTCCTCCATGCGCTTGAGCAGGGTGTCGATGGCTTCGTGGCCGAAGTTGTCGTGTGGTCCCTGATTGAGGGTGTAGGCCTCGTCGATGAAGAGGAGGCGGCCCAGCGCGCTGTCGATGAGCTGGTTGGTCTGCGGTGCGGTCTGTCCCACGTAGGAGGCCACGAGCCGGCTGCGGTCGGCTTCGACGATGCCGCTCTTGGAGGTGATGCCCAGCGAGAGGAAGATGTCGGCCATGATGCGTGCCACGGTGGTTTTGCCCGTGCCGGGGTTGCCGAGGAAGAGGTAGTGGTCGCGCACGCCGGCAAACTTCTTGCCCAGGGCTTCGGCGCGCATCTTTTCGAGTTTGAGGTAGTTGACGAGATTGCGCACTTCCTGCTTCACGCTGTCGAGTCCCACGAGCTGGTCCAGTTGCCTGAGGCATTCGTCCTCGTCGATGTCCTTGTGGCGGGCCACGGGAATGTCGGCGGCTTCGATGGTGACGAGCTGTTCGCGGGTCACGTTGCCGTTGAGCGTTTCCAGCCGGTTGGCCTGCCGGTCGAGGGTGGTGTCGAGGAGTTTGCGCATTTCGCGGGCGTTGCCGAAGTCTTTGGTCTTGGCCGTGACGATTTCGTCGACGGCGCGGCGGGCCAGGGATTCGGCTTCGGGGGTGAGGTGCATCTTTTCCTTGCGCACCATGGCCAGGAAGATTTGCAGCAGTTCGTCGGCGGTGTAGTCCTCGATGTGGATGTGGTGGGTGATGCGGCTCTTGATGCCGGGGTTGGTGCGCATGAAGTCCTCCATTTCGGTGCGGTAGCCGGCCAGGATGCAGACGAATTTGCCGCGGTCGTCCTCCATGCGCTTCATCAGTGTCTCGATGGCCTCCTTGCCGAAGTCGGCGCTGCCGCCGGTGCTTTGCGACAGGGTGTAGGCTTCGTCGACGAAGAGGATGCCGCCCAGGGCGCGGTCGACGGCCTGATTGACGACTTTGGGCGTTTCGCCCACATATTGCGCCACGAGCTTGCTGCGGTCCACCTCGATGACGTTGTCGGTGGGCAGCACGTGTACGGCCTTGAGCATTTCGCCCAGGGTGCGTGCCACGGTGGTTTTGCCCGTGCCGGGGTTGCCGGTGAGGAGGAGGTGGATGCCCAGTGTCTTGGCATTGCCCACTCCGTGCTCCATGCGCAGGCGCATGGCGTCCATTTTCCGTCCGATGGTGCGCATGGCGTCCTTGACGGCCTGCATGCCGATGAAGTCGCGCTCCATCCTGGCCATGATGTCGTCGAGATTGAGCTCGCGGGTGCTCTCGTCGCCCTCGATGTCGTCGCGGGTGAGCACATAGAGCATGTCGGGGGTATAGGTGCCCTCGGCACGGAGACGGGTGAGGCGGGCGCTCTGGCGCGACAGCGCTTCTTCGAGCACCTTGCGCACCTGGCGGGCGTTGCCGAAGTTGCGGTCGCGCGTGGCATACATCATGTCGAAGAAATTGCGCAGGTTGCGTTCGGCGTCGTCGGAGAGCGTGAAGGGCTGTGGCAGCCCCTTGGAGCGGCCGGAGAGTTGCAGGTGGAAGATTTCGGTGAGGGCGGCGCCGTCGTAGTCGTTGAAGGGGATGTCCTTGTTGAAGCGCGACTTGAGTCCGGGGTTGGACTGTATGAAGTCGAACATCTGCTGGGTGTATCCGGCTACGATGCAGACAAATTTGCCGCGGTCGTCCTCCAGCCGCTTGAGCAGGGTGTCGATGGCCTCGTGCCCGAAGTTGTCGTTGTCGCCCTGGTTGAGCGTGTAGGCTTCGTCGATGAGGAGCACGCCGCCCAGAGCCTTGTCGATGAGCTGGTTGGTCTGTATGGCCGTCTGTCCCACATACTGGCTGACGAGCTTGCTTCGGTCGGCTTCGACCAGATGGCCGATGGGAAGCACGCCGAGGGCCTTGAAGATGTCGGCCATCTTGCGCGCCACGGTGGTTTTGCCCGTGCCGGGATTGCCCGAGAAAACGTAGTGGGCGCTGATGCCGGGCTGGCAGGAGCCGGCCGAGCGCACCTTGGCCAGTTCCAGTTCGGCCATGATGTTACGGATTTCGGTGCGGATGTTGTCGATGCCCACGAAGCTGTCGAGTTCGGCCAGGATTTCGTCGGATGTCTTTTCGCGGTGTTCGGTGCCTTCGATGTCGGCGCACAGCACCCGGTCGCCGCCGCGGCGTGCCATGTTGTAGAAAATTTCGTCGGCCATCTTCAGTGCGGCGTGGGCATTCCCCCATCCGTCGGGCTTGTTGCGCACCAGGTGTGTCATGATGCGCTCCAATTTGCCGTAGGCGTCGGGCTCCATCGTCACCTGGTATTTTCCGGTCAGGGCCTGGAGGCAGATGGCCGTCAGTTCCTGTGCGGAGTATTCGTCGAGGCGGAAGAAGTATTCGAACTTGTTGCGCACCTGCGGATTGTTGTCGATGTATTCGCGGAAGCCTCCGGGCAGTCCCAGCAGGATGACAACCGGATTGCCGTTCCACTTGTCCATGTGGCTGAAGAGGATGTCGAGTTTGTCAACGTCCTTGGAGTAGCCGTCGGGCACGAGTTTCTGCACGTTGTCGACGATGAGAATGCCGTCCTTGAGACGCTTGACATTCTCCTGCCAGTCCTTCACGAAGTTGTCCCAGTCGACGGCGTCGACCACGGTGGGCTGGGGCTGTTTCACGATGCCGGCGGCATAGAGGGCCCTGGCCATGGCGCCGGCGAGGTGGGTCTTTCCCGTGCCCGAAGCTCCCAGGATGAGGGTGTTGCACCCGATGGTGATATGGGCGCCCCGGTGTTGTATGGACTTGAAGGTGGCTATCAGTTCGGCCGTCTGCTGCTTGATGTCGTTACGCCCCACCAGTCCGCCGAAGGGGTCGGTGGCGGGCAGGGGCAGTTTTTGTCCGCAGCGTTTGCAGAAGAGTGCCTCCTGGCGGTTGTCGGTATTGCAATGGTTACATTTCATAGTCATTCCGTTTTGTCAGCAGGTTGCGGGGTTTCGGTGTCTTTCTTGTTTTCCACTTTTTCCAGATAGGAGGCGTTGACATAGCCTTCGCCGTTGTTGAAGCGGATGCGGGCAAAGCCGTCCTTCACTTCCACGACTTCGACCGTGGCATCCTTCTCCAGTTTTCCGATGGCTTCCGACGAGGTTGTGGGCCGGGCACGCACATTGAGCGACGACCTGACGTTGATGACCCGGTAGGTGTCGGTGCTCTTTTCGGGAATGCCCTTGTCCTGCATCTCCATGGCCGGGAAGTAGCGGTACAGACAGGGCCGGCCCACAGGGGATGCCGCCAGCCAGACAAACGCCAGCAGAGCTGCCCATATCACTCCGCTCAGAATTTTACGGAGGGTCTGGCGGCGTATGGCGCTGAGGGCTTCGCTGTAGAACTCCTGGTCGTCGGCCAGCGACGACTCAAAAGCCTTGTCGGTGTTCTTGTCCTTCCAGGCATAGAACAGCGGTTCGATGACGGTGGCTTCCTCGTCGGGATGGATTTCGTTGTCATAGAGATGGGGGGTGAACTTGTTCTTCCACACGGTGGTGTAGAACTGCACGCCGGCCACGGCCAGCGGGATGACGGGCATGAACCAGCGTCCGTAAGGGTGGCCCCAGTGTTCGAGGGCGACGAGCAGGCCTATCGGCACGGCGGCCAGGATGAGTGCCGTAATCCAGCGGTGGCAGGTCAGGGCAAGTCCCAGCCGTTCGCCGAAGATGGAGGTGAAGCGGTCGTCCACGCCCGGAATGCTTTGCAGCAGGCGCAGGGGCACTGCCAGCGACAGGATGGGAATCCACATCCACTTCCAGGGGGTGGGTTCGGGACTGTCCACCACGCCCCACACCAGGAAGCCTGCTGCCGTCAGCAGTAGGGGGAGGATGACCAGCACGGCCCATACTCCGCGCAGCACCCTGATGCTTAGGATTTTACGCTGTATGGCCTTTCCGCGGTTCTCCACCTCGTCGCAGGCGGAAACGAAGCGTTCCAGTTCTTCGATGTCGGGGTCGATTTCGGCCAGTGCGATGGTGTATTCAGCCAGCAGGTTCTCGTAGGCATAATCCTCCGAGAGGTCGGCAAAGGGGTCTTCCTGGAACTGCACGGCGAGCCAGGCTGCCAGCTGGCCTTCGTGCAGCTGTTCCTGCTGTTCTTCCAGTGGCACCTGTTTCAGCTCTTCCAAATCGGACACGCGGATTCCGCTTTGCGGAAAGTAGTAGAAAGCACTGCCGGCCAGCGCCTTGAACGCCTTGAAATAAGCTATGTCGAGGTCGTAGGGGCCGGCCTTTCGCTGGTTGTCCTTTGAGTTGATTTCAAAACAGTAGTCCAGATAGTCGAACTTGTCCTTGTACATGCCTTTGCTGCGCAGATAGTAGGACAGGCGGTTGTCCCGGCTGCTGCGGAGATCGAGGTCGTGGAATCCCGTGGGACCGGGATTGCCCAGGACGCAATGGTCGAGATACTGGCGGTTGAAGGTCTCGGCCAGTTGGGCGACGGTGAAATTGTGCTCCTGGTCGGCCACGTAGTCGTAGTTGCGTTCAGGGGCCAGCGTGTAAAAGATGTAATAGTAGAACCCCGGACGTTCCCAGGCTCTGGGCGGGATGATGCTCTTGACTTTGCCTGCCAGAGCGGGGTCCTGTGCGGCGAGCCAGGCGATGAAGCATTCGTCGTAGAGCAGGAAGGGGGTGTATATTTCGCAGCCGGCCGACATGGCATAGCGGTCGTAGCTGTCCATGTCCGAATGTTCGAAGGCTTCAATCAGTTCCGGCAGGCTGTATATGGGCTTTACGAGTTGCGTGTCGGAGTCGTAGAACGGGAAGGGGGCCCGTGGGTAAAGGCTGAAAATCATGCGCCAGAGGGCCGTCCACGGCTGTTTCTTGAAGAGCGGGAGGAACATTTCGCGGGCCTTGATGCCGCCGGCCTCGAGGAAGATGTAGAGAGGTGCGTCTTCCCGCGCCAGCATGTCGCAGTAGTGTTTCTGATGGTTCCACATGTCAATGGCAATGTTCTCCTGCGTGTCCAGCGGTTGGCCGTCCGCTCCTATGAAAGGCAGTGAGGAATCGAGCATGTAGCAGGCTGCCATGACGCCGCTGTAACGCGATTTGGGGTAGAGCTTGTTGACGACTTCGTCCATCTGTGCCTGCCATTCGGGATAGCCTGCTTCGGCAAACCATCCCGACACCTTTCCGCTGTAGAGATACTGCTCGGCCAGGGAGGTGTCGGCCATCATGAGGGCCGCCAGTTCTTCCCTGGAAGTGGCCACCTGATTTTTAGAGCCGTTGTAAAGAATGTTGAGCGAGCCGGCTGCAGGGCGCTGGTGGTCGTCCACCGGCACGTTCTCGCCGCGTGCCCAGCGTTCGAATTCGGCAAATCCCCAGCGCTTTTCGGGATTGGGGACAGTCAGTCCGCGGATGAGGCGGAGCAGTTGCGGGGGGAGGTCTTCAGGATAGGGCAGGGTGCCGCTTTCGCCGCGCTTGAGGCGAATCATGGCCCGCTCGTCGATGCCGTCGAATATCTTTTCCCCGGTCCAGAGGGTGAGGAGCGACATGCCCAGTGAATAGTAGTCGCTCTTTTCGTCGGGATATTCGATTTCGCCGTCGATGGCGGTGTAGATTTCGGGTGCGGCATAGATTTTCGTGCGCCACTGGGCATAGGCCTTGAGCGGAATCATGCGGCCCTGCCGGTCGCGCTTGAAGGCCGAGGCAATGCCGAAGTCGGCCAGGACAATCTGGGTGTGGCTCTCGTCGCGGTAGAAGAAGTTGCCGGGCTTGATGTCTTTGTGGAGGATGTTGTGGTCGTGGGCCACCTTCAGCGCCATCATCATGCCGGCGGCCGTGGCTTTCAGCAGTTCGCCCTTTCCGGCCATCATGCCCGGTTTCAGTTCGCCGCCGGTGTAGAAGGGCTGCAACTCGTATTCCCGCTGTTCGCCCTGAGGCGACATCCAGCAGCCGGTGTCGATGAGGTCGACCAGGAAGCCGGTGCCCGAGGCATTGCGGAGGATGTCCATCACTTCGGGGTCGGGCGAATAGCCGCTGTAGTAGAGTTTGAGAGCGTAGGTTTTTCCGCCTTTGGTGAGCCGGTAGATTTCGGCTTCTCCGGTGGAGGCCGAAATGAGTCCGTCCACGTGGTAGGTGACATTGCCGAGCGTCAGTTCGCTGAGTCCGGCCGTCTGTTCCTCGCGTTTGAGCACCTTGATGTCGGCCGCCTTGGAGGGCGGAGGGGATGCCGGTTGCTTTTTCCGGCCTGTATCGGGCCGCATGGTTCCGCTGGCAGAAGGCGTGTTGCTCTTGTCGGGAGTTTCCTCAAAGGGAGTTACACCGCTGTCGGGTCGCAGGGTGCCGTTTGTTTTTCCGCCGCTGCCTGCCGGCCGCAGAGTTCCGTTGGGCCGCATAGTTCCATTTGGGCGCATAGTTCCGTTGGGGCGTTGGGTTTCAGACATAAATCTTTGTGGTGTTAGGTTAGTCCATGTATTTCCAAATCTTGGTGTTCACCTCAAGTTCTTCGGTGAGCCAGGTTCCGCCGTGCCAGGGTTCGGCACATTCGGAGGGCTGGTGGTGGTAGCAGCCGCAGAAATTGCAGACCCACCATGTTTGCTTGATGCCTTTTTCGCGGATGATGACGGGCACTTTCCGGGCACAGGCATAATCGCGTTGCTGGGCGGGAGTCATGCCGGCATCGGGCAGCATGTCCCGGAGGGCTGCCTGCATTTCTTTCGACTTGGCCTTGTAGGCGGCCATTATCTGGTCGGCATCGGCAAATTTCAGTTTCAGTTCGCGTTTACGCTTTTCGGCGGTGCGGGGTTGTGAGGTGGCGGGAGCCGGAGTGGCCGGGCGGTCGGGCTGCTGGCCCAGGAGTTTCATGAGTTCGGCATAGCGGGCTTGCAGTTGCTCGCCTTCGGCACTGAGTCCGGGCATGTCGGGCGCTTCGGCATCGGCTTCCTCCTCGGCCATGGCTTTTTCTATCTCTTCCTTGAAGTGGAGCAGGTAATGTTCCATTTCGGCCATTTCCTGGTTGAGGGCCAGCACACGCTGGAATTTCGGGTCCTTGCGCGCTTCTTCCATGGCTGCCAGTGCGTTGTCGTTGAGCGGGCGGTTGCAGTGGGGGCAGAAGGAGCGGAAAGAACGGGTGCCGCAGTCAGGGCAAACGATGCCTGCACGGGGCGACCCGCATTCGCAGCAGAAGGGTTCGTCGTCTTCGAAAGGGGCTCCACAGAAGGAACAGTGGCGGGAGTCGGTGGGGTTTCCGCACTGAGGACAGATTTCGCAGGTAGCTGTCAGCCGGGCGCCGCAGTGGGTGCAGTGTCTTTCGCCCAAGGGTTCACCGCATTCGGGACAGAAACGGCTGCCTTCTTCATAGACTGCCCCGCAATGGCCGCATTTCAAGGCATGGCCTTCCTGTGTTTTCACCTGCTGCCGGTGTTGTTGCTTTTCCTGCTGCCGGTGCTGCTCCTGGTAGTGTCTGTTGTCGTCTGGATACATGGTGGTGTTTTTATGGGAGTGTTTTTTTCGGTTGAATGATATTTCCGGATGGAACTGGAGAGAGAAGAGCGGGCGGCCGGGTGACGCTGAGTGAGGAGTCACCGGGAGGAATCCGCGGGTGGATTTCTCTCTCTGTAGTGGAGGTGCCTGTGTGTGTCTTACCGGCAAGTGCCCTGTTGTGTGCCTTAGGATGCGGTAATCTGTTCCGGAGCGGCATCTCCTGTTGTTTTTCCAAATGGCTCTATTCTGTTTGGGAATCTTGTTTCTGTGCTATATGTTTTTCTGCCGGTTGGATTCTTGTCCGAATTGAAACAGAAGCGGTTCACCCCGTAAAGGCTGCGGACGCTGACCTGTTGGCGACGGACAGCCGTGATGATGCGGCAGGGAAGGTTGTCGGAGTGTGCATAGGCAGTGCGGTTTTTCGAGGATAATAAGGAGAAAAATCGGTAGAGCAGGGCTGAAGATGGGTTGCCGAACGCGACTTCTGTATTTCACAAATATATGGATTTCATTTTGTCAAAAGAAGTGAAAATGTAGAAAACCTCCTGATTACCACGGGAAACCGTGGGGATTGTCCGGGTGTTTCCAGCCTTTTTTCAGAACGTCCGGCTGATTTCCGAAGTGTCGGGAACGTGAGTTCGGTATAATGATTTATCCCCGGGCAGAGGTCCTTGTATGCTATTGCCGCATCACGTTTTCACAATCCTACTGACAGAAAATCCTAAAGTACTGATAGAAATTTCTGTCAGTACTTTAGTTTTTACGAAAGTACTG
>PPYF01129806.1_pt1 | contig 26719 bp, 20 predicted proteins | sample 1559871 | NCBI WGS metagenome assembly PPYF01 (sample SAMN08240021, study PRJNA423297) | Human gut metagenome, whole genome shotgun sequencing project. | reverse complement strand
TAATCGTTTTTCATAATGCAAAGTAAGCAATACTTCACGAAGATAAAAAATTATCCCCACGAAAAATCTACTGAACCCTCATTTTGTCTTTCGAAAAAAGTGGGACATTGATTCGGGGGCAAATCGGGATTGCCAATTCTCCCAAAGAAACATCTTTTCCGAGTCTATTGAACAGATGTATTTAAAAAACCGCCATCTCAATATAAAAGGATGCTCCTTCTGATTAAGACGGCGGAATCAAGATATAAGAATATTTTTTTTATTCTTTACTCATTGATTGGTCAATGATTTCGATTTTCTTCAGTATTAATTCTAAATCTGCTTTTAACTTTTCAACTTTACGATTCATTTCTGTTACCAGGTTACTGCCTTTCTTTGACGAACTGGTCAGGAATCCCAAGTTATTTTCGTACGTTTGAATTTCGTTTTTCATATTTTCATACGCACGAACCAGCTTTTCACGTTCACGGTATATATTACCTTCTTTACCGATGTTTGACTTGAAGTTGCTCAACTTCTTCTGAGAAGCAGACAGGTTCAGTTTATCGAACAACTTATCAATTATTGCGTGATATTGTTTGTATAACTTATCTTTTTCCTTGAAAGGGACATGGCCGATTGTATTCCATTCTTTCATCAGCTCACGAATGGTATTATCGGCATCTTCTTCAGGAGTTTCTTGAGCGTTGATTGCATTCAGCTTTTCGATAATCTCTTTTTTCAGCACCATATTTTCCTGTTCAACAGAACGTTGTGAAGAAGTAGCCTTGTTCTTTTGGTCAAAGAAATAGTCACAAGCCCCGATGAAACGCTTCCATATCATTTCCGAATATTTCTTTGGGACCGGGCCGATGGTTTTCCATTCCTTTTGCAATTTGCTCAATACTTCGGCGGTAGTCTTCCAGTCTGTGCTGTCTTTCAGCGCTTCAGCCTTTTCACATAATTCTTTCTTTTTCTCCAAATTGCCGGACATGTTTTCCTTGACAGACTTGAAGAATTCGGCTTTGCGTTTAAAGAATTCATCACATGCCGAACGGAAACGCTCGAATATTTTCACATTCATTTTCTGCGGAGCATAGCCGATGGTTTTCCATTTGGCCTGCAAAGCAATGACTTCCTGTGTTTTATTTTCCCAATCCTGGAAGGTGGTAAATGTGTCATACTCCATTGTTTCCACAATTTCGCAAATAACGGTCTTTTCATCCAAGTTGCGTTGCTCTTTTTCTTTTAGGGCTTCGAAGTGCTGCTGGTGACGGCGGTTTACGGTTGTTGAAGCAGTTTTAAAACGTGTCCAGATTTCTTCGCGCAATTCTTTGGCTACGGGACCTGTATCACGGAATTCCTGATGCAGTTTCTGTAATTGGTGGAAAGCGGAAATGATGTCTTCTTCGTTTGCCAGTTTTTCGGCTGCTTCACAGAGATGCAGTTTAATTTCGAGGTTTTTCTTGAAATCATATTCGCGGAATTCATTGTTCAGCTTAATCAGATCGTAGAACTTTTCAGCATAAAGCTGGTAATTCTTCCATAGTTCATTGATTTTGGCTGCCGGAACTTGCTTGATTTCATTCCATTCTTGCTGTAGTTTTTTGAATTCATTGTAGGCTTTGTTGGCGTCATCGTGAGATTCAGACAGCTCTTTCAGCTTTTCAATGATGGCCAGTTTCTTCTGCAAGTTCTCTTCTTTTTCTTTCTCCTGCTCCGCAAGCATGGCGCTTCTTTTCTCTTTGATGGAACTCATGGCTTCCTTGAAGCGGCTTTCAGAGTCGTCTGAAGGCATTACAAATGCTTCGGGTGCTCCACCGGCCTCTATAAATGTTTTACGAGCCGTTTCCTGTTCTGCTTTGTGTAACTTATAGAAAGTTTGTTTCAGCAAATCCAACTCTTGTTTGTCGGCATTGCAAGCATCTTCGTTGAGTTCTTTTAGACGTTTAATGACCTCTTCTTTGGTTTGTTTAGGTACATACATAGTGTTATTCTCTTCCGCTTGGGCGGGGGATGATACCAAAGTTTCGGGCGTCTTGTCCATCGGAACTTCGGTTAAAGGGCGATTAGTTTCATTCGAGTCCATCGTATAGATTTTTAAAGTGAGCTTTCTTATTATAGCAACAGTTTACAAATTAAAAGAAATAAATTAGAACTTCATACTATTTTGCCTGTTTTTTTTATTTTAGGTCGATAAATGTTGTATTTCGGGCACGAATCTCATCCTTTGTCACACTTAATATGGTGATACAGAATATGAAATCCGTGCCCGAAACACATTATGAAGAAAGAGAATTACGATAGTAATACCGTAATGCCCATATAAAGCATCATGCCTATGATATCGTTGGTAATGGAGATAAACGGTCCCGTGGCAATGGCGGGATCTATTTTTAGCTTTTCGAGTGTCATGGGGACCAAGGTACCGAAGATGGAAGCAAACATGACAACAGCGAACAGGCTGACTGATACCGAGTAAGATACGGTGGCAGTTGCTCCGAAGCGGATAAAGTTATAAATATAAACCAACATGGAAATGATAGTCGCATTGATAACGGCTACTACGGATTCTTTAACGATTTGTTTCCATGTATTGTGGGCATCCAGCGAACTGTTGGCAAGCCCCTGTACTACTAGTGCGGAAGATTGTGTTCCCACATTTCCTCCCGTACCGCCGATAAGCGGGATATAGAGTGCCATTTCGGGATGGGCTGCAAAGGTGCTGTCGAAGTTTCCCAGTATCATGGAGTTGCCGATACCGCCAATCATTCCAATCAGCAGCCATGGCAGACGTGCTGTGGTCTGGCGGAATACGCTGTCGTCCGTTTCTACGTCTTGAGACAAACCGGATGCCAACTGGTAATCGCGTTCGGCCTGTTCACGGACTTCGTCCATTACATCGTCTACAGTGATACGCCCCACTAAACGACCGATGCTGTCTACTACGGGGACTGCCACCAAGTCGTATTTTTCAATTAACTGAACCACTTCGTCTATCGGAGTGTCTACATGTACTGAGATCGGGTCCTTCTTCATCACATGCTTCACTTTGGAAACAGAAGGACTGGTAATCATCTTTTTTAAGGGGAATACACCACGCAGGCGTTCGTCGTCATCCACTACATATACATAATAGATTTCATCCATGTCTTCTGCCTGAATACGCATTTCTTTCAGACATTCGGGCATACTCCAGTTTTCATTTACGATGACCATTTCGGTTCCCATCAAACCGCCGGCGGTGTCTTCATCGTATTTCAGCAAGTCGACAATGTCGCCTGCCTGTTCTATATCTTCGATGTGCGAAAGGACTTCTTCCTGTTTGTCTTCGTCCATTTCACGGATGATGTCAACGGCGTCATCCGAGTCCATGTAGTCTACAAATCGCTTGGCAATTGTTTCGGAAGGAAGTATCTCTAAGAAATCCTTACGTGCGTCCTCGTCCATTTCGATGAGGACATCGGCAGCTGTTTCATTATCCAATAACAGATAAATAAACCGGGCTTCTTCGGCATCCAGTTCATTGCACAGTTCGGCAATGTCGGCAGGATGTAAGCCGGAGAGCAGTCCTTTCAGTTCTTCGGAGTTCTTTTGCTCGATGAGCTGCTCTACTTTTTCTAATTCCTCTTTATTCATCCTATTCTTCTTCCGTTAATATAAAATAAATAGGTTATTCCTTTTGGCTTGTTGCACCTTTGCGGGCGATGTCGTTGCCGCAGTCTATGTCTGCTTTGTCTTTCAGAGCGGTTTCCACCCGGTTGGTTAGTTCGATAAATTCCTGTACCGATAACTGTTCCGGGCGTTTGTTGAATACCGGATCATTGCTCAGCGGATTTCCTTTTTCTAAAATTGAAGAGATGGAATTCCGCAAAGTCTTTCGCCGTTGGTTGAAAGTGGTTTTCACGATAAGTTTGAACAACCTCTCGTTGCACCCCAGTTCTTTTGTTTCGTTGCGTGTCATGCGGATGACGGCACTTTTTACTTTGGGGGGCGGGTTGAACACATGTTCGTGTACGGTAAACAGATATTCCACCTTATACCATGCTTGAATCAGAATGCTCAGGATGCCGTATGTCTTGCTGCCCGGACCGGCGGCAATACGTTCGGCCACTTCTTTCTGAATCATTCCGGTGCAACAGGGAATCAGGTCTTTGTAGTCCAGCATTTTAAAAAAGATTTGGCTGGATATATTATAAGGATAGTTACCGGTGAGGACAAAAGGTCTGCCGTCAAACAGCTTCTCCAGTTTCAGTTTCAGAAAGTCATCTTCTATGATGTTTCCTTCCAAAGCGGGGAAGTTCTCACGCAGATAGGCAACCGATTCAATTCCGTTATTTTTCTATCGTTAATAAATAGGTTTATTTCGCTAAGATAGTATCTTTGCATCGTGCAAAGGTAAACATTATAAATTTAAAATACGCTGATTTTGGAAGGAACTCATATAAAAAAGATTGTAAAAAAGAGCCTGCAAATACTACTTCCGTTGGTTTTGGGAGCTGCGATAATGATATGGATGTACCGCGGATTTAATTTCGGGCATGTGTGGGAAGTATTGGATGGCGGGATGGATTATAGTTGGATGCTGCTTTCGCTGGTGTTTGGTGTGTTTAGTCACATCTTCCGGGGATGGAGGTGGAAACTTACATTGGCTCCGTTGGGTGAGTATCCCAAAACATCAGACTGCGTGTATGCTGTTTTTGTGTCGTATGCCGCTAATCTGATTGTCCCTCGTGTGGGTGAAATTTCCCGTTGCGGCATTTTGGCAAAGTATGACAGCACTTCTTTTCCCAAGTCTTTGGGGACAGTGGTGACGGAGCGTCTGATCGATACTCTCTGTGTAGCTTTGATAACAGGAGTGACCTTGTTGCTGCAAGCCGGTGTGTTTGCCACTTTTTTCAAAGAAACCGGAACTGATACGCGGGCGCTGACCGATGTGTTGACTTCTGCCCATTTTTACATTATTATAATATGTGTTTCGGCTGTTTGTGTGCTGGCCTTTTTTCTGATAAGGAATGTGGCGGTTTTTGCAAAGGTGAGAGGCATTCTGCATAATGTGTGGGTGGGTATCCTTTCGTTGAAAGATGTGAAGCAGATGCCGCTTTTCATCTTTTACACCGTTGCCATTTGGATCTGTTATTTCCTGCAATTTTACGTATCCTTCTTTTGTTTTGGTTTCTCGGCCGATCTGAGCATTATGGCGGCATTGGTGATGTTTGTTGTGGGTAGCATTGCGGTTGTTGTCCCCACCCCTAATGGGGCAGGTCCGTGGCATTTTGCTGTCATAACAATGATGATGCTCTATGGAGTGGGTAAAGAAGATGCAGGAATTTTTGCACTATTAGTGCATGGAATACAAACCTTTTTATTAATTTTGTTGGGAATATATGGATTAGCGGCTTTGCCGTTCACTAATAAAACTAAGAAGTTATGAGTACAATTCTCTCTCTTGCTCCGCAGAACGTGTGGAAGCATTTCTATTCATTGACTCAGGTTCCCCGTCCTTCGGGTCATCTGAAGAAGATTCAAGAGTTCTTGCTGAACTTTGGAAAGAGCATCGGTGTAGAAACATTTCAAGATGAAGCAGGTAACATCATCTATCGTAAACCTGCTACTCCCGGTATGGAAAACCGTAAGAAAGTAATTCTTCAGTCACATATGGACATGGTGCCCCAGAAGAATAACGATACAGTACATGATTTTGAAAACGATCCCATCCAGACTTATATCGACGGCGATTGGGTGAAAGCCAAAGGCACCACATTGGGAGCTGACAACGGTATGGGTGTAGCTGCTATTATGGCTGTTTTAGAGGACAACACACTGAAGCACGGACCGTTGGAAGCATTGATTACCGCTGATGAGGAAACCGGAATGTTTGGTGCATTCGGCTTGAAACCGGGTACGGTAGATGGAGATATTTTGTTGAATCTTGATTCGGAAGAAGAAGGTGAACTATATATCGGTTGTGCAGGCGGTGAAGATCTGACTGCTACTTTGGAATACAAAGAAGTGGAAACCGACCCTGATGATATCGCTTTGAAAGTGACTTTGAAAGGACTTCGCGGCGGTCACTCCGGTCTTGAAATCAATGAAGGCCGTGCCAATGCCAATAAGTTGATGGCACGCTTTATGAATCAGGTGATTGCTTACGATGAGGCATGCTTGGTTTCATGGCAGGGTGGAAATATGCGTAATGCCATTCCCCGTGAGTGCGAAGTGGTGATTACCATTCCGGCTGAAGAAGAAGCAGATGTGATGGAATATGTACAAGAATGCGAGACTTTGTGGAACGAAGAATATCATGTGCACGAAACTCCGATCAGCTTTAAGGCAGAGCGTGTCGAACTGCCTGCAATGATGGTTCCCGATGAAATCAGAGACAATCTGGTTGATGCCATCTATGCTTGTCAGAACGGTGTGTCACGCATGATTCCGACCATTCCCGATACAGTGGAGACATCTTCCAATCTGGCTATTGTCACTATCGGTGGCGGTAAAGCGGAAATAAAGATTCTGACCCGTAGTTCACGCGACTCCATGAAGGATTATCTGAATACTTCTTTGGAAAGCTGTTTCTCTATGGCAGGCATGGAAGTGACACGCACCGGCGGTTATTCCGGTTGGGAACCGAATGTTGATTCTCCTATCTTGAAAGCAATGAAGGAATCGTATAAGGCACAGTTCGGCAAGGAACCGGAAGTGAAAGTGATTCATGCCGGTTTGGAATGTGGCATCATCGGTGCCGTTGTTCCGGGCTTGGATATGATTTCTTTCGGACCTACCTTGCGTTCTCCTCATTCACCCGACGAACGTTGTTATATTCCTTCGGTTGCCAAGTTCTATGATTTTGTAGTGGCAACATTGGGCAATACGCCTGTCAAAGAATAAAGAATATAAATTCATTAAAATAGTTGCAGATAAGGCTGGATTCTTAGAGTCCGGCCTTATTTGATATTAAGTCCATGCTTATTCCTTCGTAGTCGGTTGTTTCCGAAAGGCTGTTTTCGTTGAATAATAAAAGAGCGTCCGATAGAGCGCACCAACCTGTGAAATGTATGTGTATTTATTGGTCATCAAAGGTATGAGATATCGCTTAAAGTTCCAAATCTATTTGTGTCTTGTTTTTTGTTACTTAAGACAACGGACGTACTGCGCTTGCTTTGGATAAATGAATTACACCTTTTCGGGTATATTTTAAAAAGAAGCACGAACAATTATACCCATTTGGGTGTAATTGTGGAATCTTTTGTTATATTTGCACCTTAAAGGGTATAATTATGAGCGATTCATTACCATTGTTTATAAAGGATATGCGTAAAAAATTTGGGCTTACGCAGGTGGATTTGGCAGCTAAGTCGGGTGTCGGATTGCGTTTTGTACGTGAATTGGAGCAAGGTAAGGAAACTTTGCGGATGGATAAAGTCAATCAGGTACTTGCTCTTTTCGGGCATAAAGTAGGGGCAGTGCCCATAAGAAAGGAGGATGAAGAATGAAAAGAGGGAAGATATTTCTTTATGATACCTATGCCGGTCTGCTCACGGAAGATGAAAATGGTTTCACTTTTGTTTATGACGCTGATTTCTTGAACTCCGATAAGGCGGAAGCCATTAGCCTGACACTCCCCTTGACGGATAAGCCGTATCATGACACTGTGTTGTTTCCTTTCTTTGATGGCTTGATTCCCGAAGGATGGCTTCTGAATATTGCAGAAAACAGTTGGAAGATAAACCAGCGCGATCGTATGTCGTTATTGCTGGTGTGTTGTAAAGACTGCATAGGGGCAGTAAGTGTGATACTTGATGAACCGGTTTAATTGAGATGCGATGGGAAAATGTTTATATTGCTATAAGGAGTTGAAAGAAGGTCAGGTGGATTATCATCCGGCTTGTGCTCAAAAACTGTATGGTACACGGCAGGTTCCTCATCTGCCTTATGTGAGAAGCGAAATAGGGGATTTGGCCAAGCAAGTGGTCAGAGCCCGGACTACATTGACCGGTGCACAGGCCAAATTGTCGCTTGATGTTCGCCCCGGTGGAAAGAATGAACCTGATCGTTTTACGATTGTCGGGTTGTGGGGACGGTTTATCCTGAAGCCACAAACGGACATTTACCGCTCTTTGCCTGAGCTGGAGGATCTCACAATGCACATGGCGGAAGCAGCCAAAATAGCTGTTGTGCCTCATGGATTGGTGCGTTTTGCCGATGGAGAGCTATGTTATATCACCCGACGTATAGACAGGAAGGCAGATGGCAGTAAGATAGCGATGGAGGATATGTGTCAGTTGACCGAACGGTTGACCGAATATAAATATAAAGGTTCATATGAGCAGATAGCCAAGGCTATCAAGAAGTATTCCGCTGTTCCGCAACTCGACTTGGTGAACTTTTGGGAGTTGGTGATATTCTCGTGGATAACAGGAAACTCGGATATGCATTTGAAAAACTTCTCATTATATAATGTAGGACTTGGTTATTGTCTGACACCTGCATACGATTTACTCTCTACCGTCCTTGTTATGCCCGAAGATACTGAAGAATTGGCATTGACACTCAATGGAAAGAAGCGGAAAATATGTCGGAAGGATTTCGAATCGTCTATTGTCGCTTCGGGGGTCAGTGGCAAGGTGATAGAGAATATCGCCAAAAAGTTTCGACGGTCTGTTATTAAATGGATGGATTTGATTGACAATTCGTTTTTGGCGGATGATTTGAAGAAGCAGTATAAGCGTCTTATCTTGAAGCGTTTGCTTCTGCTTCGTTGAGAAAAGCAGAAAATCCGTTTCCCTTGTTTTGTTAATTTAACCAATTATGATGCAGTGCTGAACTACATAATGCGTTTCTTTGTTAAAGGAACAATTAAAGACGAAGCTTATGAATACTCGTTATTATTTTCTGATAGTGCTCTGGGCAATGAGTTTATTTGCTCCATTGCATGCACAAACTTACGATAAAATGTGGAAAGAGGTAGAACAACTTCAAAAGAAAGACCTTCCTCAGTCTGTGGTGTCCGCATCGATGAAAATCTATGATAAGGCAAAGGCTGAGCGTGATGTGCCGCAAATGATGAAGGCATATCTGACTGCCATGCAATATCGCACTCTTGTCACTCCCGATAGTCTGGAGACAGATATGAAGGGATTGGAAAACTGGGCAAAGCAAACGGAAAAAGCGGAAGACAGGGCGGTGCTCTATTCCATTTTGGGTGAGTTGACTATCTCGAAAGATGTAAAGCAAGGTTTCAATTTCTTGCAGTCTTCACTGAAGGATAAAGACCTGTTGGCAGCCTGTCCGGTGGAGAAACTGAAGCCGATGGTAAGAGTCGGGGAAATGAGCAAACGCTATTTTCATGATAATCTGTATGATTTGCTGGCGCGTCGTGCCCTCTTGCTGATGAAGCAAAACAGGTGGGAAGCTGCTTCTCTCGGGAACCAGACCAACAGCCTGCCGGCACAGGTGAAGGATATAAAAAGCTTTATGGCATATACGGCAGTACCGGTGTCCGAATGTGATTTCGTGGCAGCAATTCTTCAGAATTATCGTTCGCTTTTGACACTGTATGATACTCCTGCGTATCGTTCGGCATGGATGGTGACCGGCATCGGAGCGTTGGATTATCTGTTCAACACGTTCAATCAGAACTTTTCCAATGAGGATTGCCAAAAGGAATTACGCTCTTGGATAGCCGGATATCCCGATGAGGAAGCCGGAGCTGAGGTTTATCTGGCCCTGTCGGATTACTTGCAGAAGCAAAATAATCAGGTGGAACGCCTGAAAGTGGTACGTGAGGGGATTTCCAAATACCCTCGCTGTGTCGGTATCAACAGGCTGAGAAACATAGAAAAGGAGATATTGAATCCTTCTCTGTCATTGGAAGTGTCTGCGGCTTATCCGGGCAAGATGCAGGAGGTAAGAGTGAACTATAAGAATTTGAACGGCTTTACGTTGCAACTGTATAAGATAAACTTACCCGTCACTTCCGTGATGTGGGCAAGTAAGATGAAGAATTTTGTTGCAAAGTATGGTAAGTTGCAAAAGGAGGAAAACTTCTCGCTGAAAGGAACTGCCGATTATTTGCCGGTCGATACTACGCTTCAGATTCAGGCTCCGCAGCCGGGTATCTATTATTTGAAAGCTGTACCGGAAGGAAAAGTCGGCGAACCGGGTGGAACATTGATGTATGTCACTGCGTTGAGGGTGATTTATCGTCCCTTGCCTGACGATGACCTGGAACTGGTTGTGGTGGATGCCGAAAGCGGACATCCTGTGCCCGATGCCGAGGTGGTGATTTATACCGGTACGGACGGACGTTTCATGCCTTCGCAAACCTATACGGCCGATAAAGAAGGTACGCTGAAACTCGGGTTTCCCGATAAGAAAAGAACTATCATGTATAATGCCTGCACTATGAGCGATACGGCTATGCCGATTGCAGACTTGTGGAAACAAATCTATTACGCTCCTTCGGAGAATCGCGAACAGGAGGTGTTGAGTCTGTTTACAGACCGTTCCATCTATCGTCCGGGACAAACGGTTTATGTTTCGGGCATTGCGTACAGGCAGCAACAGGATGATACTCAGGTGTTGGCCGATAAAGAATATACGGTGACTCTGTATGATGTCAATAACAATAAGGTGGGCGAGGTGAAGGTGACAACCAACTCGTTCGGCTCTTTCAGCGGTCAGTTCACGCTGCCTTCTCCCTGCCTGACCGGTTACTTCAGGTTGCAGGCCGGTTCTGCTTCCGGTGGCTTCAGGGTAGAGGAGTATAAACGTCCTACCTTCGATGTTGCTTTTGAACCGGTCAAGACCGAATATCAAATAGGCGACTCTGTGCTTCTCACCGGTGTGGCGAGGACATTTGCCGGTGCTCCGGTGCAGAATGCAAAGGTGAATTATCATATCACCCGTTCTTTCTCTTGGTTCTGGCGCTTCCGGGGGGGCCGTTCTGCCGCTTGGGATGGGGAAACGATGACCGATGCCGAAGGCAAATTCACCGTCACGGTGCGTCTGGAGGCCGATTTCGATGTGAAGGATTTGCCGACATGGTATTATACTTATCGGGTACAGGCGGATGTGACTGACGGTGCGGGTGAAACGCAACAAGCCAACCTGTCGTTGCCCTTGGGTAAAACTTCCGTTGTGCTCGCTATTGAGGGATTATCCGCACAGACGGTGAAAGAGAAAGCCCGGGAATTGACCTTCTCTGTTACTAATTTATCGGGCGAACCGGTAGATACAGAGGTGATTTATCAGGTGTTTAAACCAAATAAAAGTAACCATGAACCCGGTGAGAAAGTGTTGCAGGCTACAGTTGCATCCAATAATAAGTTTGTGCCCGAAGCATTATACCGGCTTCCTTCCGGCTCTTATATCCTGAAGATTTCGGCTAAAGATGCGCAGGGCAGGGAATGTACGGAATCTCAAGGTTTCCTGTTGTTCTCGCTCGGCGATAAACGTCCGCCGATTGCCACCACCGATTGGTTCTATCAGGACGGAGAGAAATTTGAGGGAGATTCTCCGGCTACTATCTATGTCGGCAGCAGTGAAAAGAATATCTATCTTCTTTATGATGTTTTTTCCGGCAATAAGCGGGTGGAAAGCAGACGCGTGCAGTTCTCCGATTCCATCGTCAGTTTCCCGCTTACTTATAAACAGGAGTATGGAAACGGGGTAATGGTAAGTGTTGCCTTTGTGAAAGACGGACAGCTCTATGGTCACTATGCACAGATTACCAAACCCGAACCGGATAAAGAGTTGCAGTTGAAGTGGACTACGTTCCGTGATAAGCTTCGCCCCGGTCAGCAGGAAGAATGGAAGCTGAGCGTGCTCTATCCCGATGGCCGTCCGGCTGATGCCGAACTGCTGGCGATGATGTATGATGCCTCTTTGGACCGCTTCTATACGCACGACCTTTTCTTCCGCGTGAACTTCACCCGTAACATTCCACATTCCTTATGGAACAAATGGTATACACGGACTGAATATATCTATCTCAATTTCCCCTTCAAGAGCCTGAACACCTCTTCGTACTCTTATAGTGAATTGCTGATTCCGTCCGTGGGTGTACGGCATTGTGTCTTGGAGAGTTTGCCTGCCGGTTGGGAAATGAATTCGCGTGCTGCCCGACCGAAAATGGCAGATGATGTCCAAGATGTGGTGATTACAAATGTGGTGTTTGAGGAAGAAATAATTCCTGTGTTGAGAGCGGAAGCAATGGATGCGGGTGCTTTGAAAGAAACAGGGAATGTGCAGGTGCGTCAGAACTTTGCCGAAACAGCTTTCTTCTATCCGCAGTTGCGTACCAACGGGCAGGGCGAAGTCAGCATTTCGTTTATCCTGCCCGAGAGCCTGACGAAATGGAAGTTTATGGGGCTGGCACATACCAAGGAGGTGGATTACGGCCGGATAGAGGCAACCGCTACTGCCTCCAAAGAGTTCATGCTTCAACCCAATATGCCTCGTTTTGTCCGTGTGGGTGATAAGGCAAATATTGCCGCTTCATTGATTAACCTGTCGGATAAGGCTGTTGCCGGAACTGTCAGAATGGAACTTTTCAATCCTGAAACAGAGAAGGTCTTCTATACTCAGAAGCAGAAGTTCGGAGTGAAAGCGGGAGAAACGGGCAATGTGAGCTTTACCTTTGACGTCACTGATAAGTATACTGTATTGGCATGCCGCATGGTGGCTGAAGGAGATACGTTCAGTGATGGCGAACAGCGTTACATCCCGGTGTTGACGGATAAGCAGTGGGTGACGGAGAGTGTGCCGTTGGATGTAAACGGCAAAGGAAGTTATACCTTCTCATTGGAGCATCTGTTTAATAACCACAGTCGTACGGCATCCGGCCGGAAGATGACAGTGGAATTTACGAGCAATCCCGTATGGTATGCTGTCATGGCATTGCCGGTGGTTGCGGTTCCGCAGGGAGAGGATGCGCTGTCATGGGCTTCTGCTTATTATGCGAATGCGTTGGCCGAGTTCATTGTGAGTTCAAATCCGCGTATCAAACAGATATTTGACAGTTGGCTGGCACAGGGAGGCACTAAAGAAACTTTCATGAGCCGGTTGCAAAAGAATGAGGAGTTGAAGAACATATTGCTGGCAGAGACACCGTGGCTGACTGAAGCCGTGAATGAAGAAGAACAACGTCAACGTATTGCCACCTTGTTTGATTTGAACACGATGAGTAATAAATTGTCTGTCTGTGTGGCACATTTGAATGAGCTGCAAAATGGGGATGGTGCATGGAGCTGGTACAAGGGTATGCCGGGCAATCGTTATATGACTACGCAGATAACGGAAATGCTGACCCGCCTGCAAGTGATGACCGGTGGAAAACTGAATCAGGCTCTCTCTGCCATGTATCAGAAAGCATTAAACTATCTTACCGTGCAGGCAGGGAAAGAATACAAGGCAATGAAGGAAGCCGAAAAGAAAGGCGTGACGAATGTCAGTCCTTCAGAACAGACGCTTCAATATCTGTATATATGTGCTTTGAATGGCAAAGCCGGAGCAAATGCCGATATGAACCGTTATTTTATCAGTAAGCTGAGTGCACAGGCGACCGATCTGACTGTTTACGGAAAGGCGTTATCTGCCATTGTTTTGCAACAGGCCGGAGAGACGGTAAAGGCGAAAGAGTTTGTGCAGTCTGTTATGGAGTATTCGGTGGTGACAGACAAGATGGGGCGTTATTTTGATACTCCCAAGGCACATTATTCTTGGTTCGGTTATAAGATTCCGACCGAAGTGGCTGCAATGGAGGCGGTGCAATACGTTACCAAAGACGAGCAGGCGTTGAGCCAGATGAAACGCTGGCTTTTGAAAGAGAAGCAAACGCAGGTTTGGGATACTCCTGTTGCTACGGTGAATGCTGTATATGCCTTACTGAATTCGGGAACGGACTTATTGGCAAACTCTGATGCCGTGAAGATTACCTTGGGAAAAGAGGTGATTCAGACGTCGGCGGAAGAGCCGGTGGGTTATCTCAAGAAGGTGGTTGAAGGCAATGTCCTGAATCTGAAGAAGGTGACAGTGGATTGTGAAGGCAGCGGTATGGGTTGGGGAGCTGTGTATGCCCAATATCTGGAGAATATGGATAAGATGGGTGAGCAAAGTAGCGGTTTGTCTGTCAGCCGTAGCCTTTATAAAGGAGAGACGCTCATAGAAGAAGGCACTGTATTGAATATAGGTGATAAGATTACTGTCCGTCTGACGGTAAAGGCAGACCGGGATATGGATTTTGTACAGATTAAAGATGAGCGTGCCGCTTGTATGGAGCCGTTGGCAGCATTGTCAGGTTATCGCCTGAGCACAAACCTGGGATATTATCAGGCAACAAAAGATGCTTCCACTTCTTTCTTTGTCAATCAAATGCGTAAAGGAATGTATGTGATAGAGTATCAGGTGTATGTGACCCGTTCGGGAGAATACCGGTCCGGGATAGCAACGATTCAGTCGGCTTATGCACCCGAGTTCGGCGGGCATACAGGAGGATATAAAGTAGTGGTGAAATAGAATTGTAAAGGGAGTGTGCCAAAACTAAACCGGGCTATTCCATAGCCCCTACGAACTAAACGATAGTTTTGACATACTCCCTTACAACTTAATGACAGGTTATTTTCATTTGGAGATATCCGCTTGTCTTTTGACGCTGCGGCCTCCATCGTATTCCAACCGGAAATCAAAGTTTCCTATTGTTCCGTAGAAGTAGTTTCCATTGACATGCGGATAATCTATAATGATGGATTCCCCGGTATCATAGTCTATATATAACCGTCCGTTCTCAATAAACCAGTCGAATTTATAGGTATCGTAATACTCGAAGGGAGGAGTGGTATAATAGAGGTCTTCCGTTCCTACACCGTGGTCGGGGCGAGAGCCGGATGTGAATGTGATATAGCTGTCCAAAGGTTCACCCCAAGAATCACCGGCACCCATATCGCCGAACCATGTCACTCCATACAATCCCGATAAATCAAAACCGATGTCTTCATCGCTCTCACAGGAAGTGAAACCGAGCGTGACAACCAGTGCGGCCAGCATACATAGATAATTCTTCCATGTTCTCATAATATTCCAGTTTATAGTTTTAATCTTTTTGTTTTAACACCTTCTAATGCAAAGATAATGCTTTTTTTCCTTACCTTTGTTACTTTAAACGAAGAATTTAGTTTGGTATGAAATACATAATGTTGATAATAAGTATGTTGCTGGGATCGGGGCTTTCAGTCTTTGCGCAGCCAAAAGCCTCTTTTGATAAGACAATGCACGAATTTGGAACCATTTTATGGAAGAACCCGGTAACGGCTACCTTTAAAATAACAAATAAGGGCGATAAGCCGTTAGTGATATCCAATGTCACCACTTCCTGCGGGTGCACTGTTACCGACTGGACCAAATCTCCTATCTTGCCGGGGAAAACGGGTGAAGTCAGTTCTACGTTTGATGCCAAGGCTCTCGGTCGTTTCCGGAAAAGCATCGGTGTTTATTGCAATGCGTCAGACAAGCCTGTTTATTTGTCTTTTCGCGGAGAAGTGACCGCCGACCCCAAGAACTATACCTTTACCCATCCTTATCAAATCGGTGCAATCCGCCTGAATAAAGAGGAAATAGAGTTTGACGATGCGAACAGGGGAGATAAACCGACCATCGAACTGCTGATAGCCAATACTTCGGACCGGGTCTATACACCTGTGTTGATGCATCTGCCTCCTTATTTGAGTGCGGTGGCCACTCCCGACAAGCTGGGGCGTAACCGCACCGGAAAGATTAAGGTGACTCTTGATACCGAAAAACTTCCCAAGCTGGGATTGACCACTGCTTCGGTATACCTGTCACGGTTTCCCGGAGACAAGGTGGGTGAGGAAAATGAAATTCCGGTTTCGGCTGTGCTGTTGCCCGATTTCTCTCGCATCAGTCAGCAGGAACGCCTGAATCCGCCTGCCATCCATCTTTCTGCCAAAGAACTGGTCATGGGAGAATTGGCAGATGACGAGAAACGTTCGCAGACGATTATAGTGAAGAATGTGGGTAAATCCAATCTGGAAATACGTGATTTGCAAGTGTTCAACTCTGCTTTGGGAGTGCAGTTGAAGAAACGTGTCTTGAAGCCGGGGGCAACGACCAAGATGAAGATTACGGCTTATGGGCATAACCTCAGAAGAGTGAAAGGCTCACCTCGTGTATTGATGATAACGAATGACCCGAACAGCCCGAAAATAATTATCAATGTGAAAGTAACCTCAAAGAAATAGCTATGGAACATCCTGAAAATAGTGAAGAATATAAGGGATTGGTCGTCAATGCGGGCATTGAACAACCATCCATTGTGAATCCTTATTTGAAATTCCGCAAGAAACCGCGTCGCCGTGAGTTTTCTGTGGGAGAGTATGTGGAAGGTATTGTGAAAGGTAACGTGACCGTCTTGAGTCAGGCCGTGACACTGGTGGAGAGTGTGAAACCCGAACATCAGGCCATCGCTCAGGAGGTTATAGAGAAATGTCTCCCTTATTCCGGCAGGTCGATTCGTATCGGAATCAGCGGAGTGCCGGGTGCCGGCAAGAGTACCTCCATTGATGTTTTCGGGCTGCATGTGCTCCGGCAAGGAGGAAAGTTGGCTGTCTTGGCCATCGACCCCAGCAGTGAGCGTTCCAAAGGCAGTATCTTGGGCGATAAGACCCGCATGGAGAAACTGTCCGTCCATCCCAATGCTTTTATCCGCCCCAGCCCCTCGGCAGGTTCGTTGGGCGGAGTGGCACGAAAGACCCGTGAGACGATTATCCTGTGCGAGGCAGGAGGGTTTGATAAGATATTCGTCGAAACGGTGGGAGTGGGGCAGAGTGAAACTGCGGTACACTCCATGGTGGATTTCTTTCTGCTGATTCAACTGGCGGGCACGGGAGATGAATTGCAAGGCATCAAACGGGGTATCATGGAGATGGCGGATGGCATTGTCATCAACAAGGCCGACGGCAATAACATAGAGAAAGCGAAACTGGCAGCGAGCCATTTTCGGAATGCGCTGCACCTGTTTCCGGCACCCGATTCGGGATGGTCTCCCAAAGTCCTGACTTATTCGGGCTTTTATGGCTTGGGCATCAAGGAGATATGGGACATGGTTGATGAGTATTTTGCTTTTGTGAAAGCCAATGGCTATTTTGAACAGCGCCGTAACGAACAGGCAAAATACTGGATGTACGAGTCCATCAACGAGCACCTGCGCGACAGTTTTTATAATAATGAGACAATAGCTTCCATGCTGGCTGTGAAGGAAGAGGAAGTGTTGAACGGAAAGCTGACTTCTTTTGTTGCGGCAAAGAAGTTGCTGGACGCTTATTATGATACGTTGAAGTAAAAAGGGAGTGTGTCAAAACTCAACCGGCCTATCCCATCGTCAGCTGTAGGGGCAGGGTTTGCCTGCCCGAATGCATAAAGCAAACTGTTTTCGGGCGAGAGAACCTCGCCCCTGCGAACTAAGCGACAGCATTATCCATGTTTTGACACATTTCCTTATCTTATGCAGTATACCGTTTTTTTTATTTATCAACCACAACAATACCGGCAGCTTTTTCCGACAAAGAAGTGAGGCGAATAGTCATAATGCATCCGTTATTAGCCTGCAAATTTGTAGGTAAAGAGAACCGATAAGTTACTTTTTTACCACATTGCAGTGTTTGAGTATCATGAGAGGAGGTCACAAGTTTCCCATCTGCTTCCAGTTTGAAGCCGGAAATTTTTATCGTTCCGTTTCCTTTTATTGTTTCTAATGAAAATCCATTCATCTGTTTCAGCATGCGGGCAGAAATATTCAGTTTAACCTCTTTCCATTCTTTATCTCCTATATTCCATGTACCTATCATATCCGGCCGATTCAATTTTAAATCCTTTTCCGAAATATCCTTTGACAAAGCCATCATTCTTTTGGAAAAATCAATAAGGTCAATCGTTCCCCATTCGTAATCTGTCTTTTTACTATTCTCTACCCAATTACGTTCCCAGGCAGCCATATTAAAATCAATTCCTTTGGTACGGCTGGCATAATAGTTTTTCCAACGTTCCAGATAATAACTTCCAATCAGCCCACTCCAGATACGAGCTGCATAGTCATCTACCGGAGGTCCCCAAACAGTAACAATACGCCGCGCATTCATTTCATACTGTTTTTTCTGTTGGGCTGTTTCGGCAACTTTTGAGGCAAAATCCAGCCACCGATTCAAACGAAGTGTAGGGTGTTTGCTTAAAAGGGCATCCATTCCCAACATCAGCGTTTCGAAACGGCTCTGAAGCAAAACAGCCTGTAAAGTATCTCCCAGCAGATACTCCTGGTCAATCATCTTTGTCAGAATTTCAACTTTTCCACCTAGATATTGAGCGGTCATCTCTGCCATATCGATTTGATACATCGGGTTGTTTCCTAAATCGTCCGCTGCATTCACAAAGCATTCCAAGCCTTTGAAATAGTCTTCGCAAATGTTGATGGAACCGTTCTTCACCATACTCGGCCGAAGCTGCCAGTTAAAACGAGGATGATCGGTAAATGTGCCATATACCGACTTGAGCAAATAATCCCAGGCACTCATTATATCGGCAGATGTCTTTCCGTAACGATTTTCCGAATAGTCTTTCAGCCACTCACGTATTTCTATTTTATGATTACTCCACCCTGCATCCGTAACCAATTCATATAAAACCTCATTGTTTTCAATGCCTTCCGGAGCTAATCCATGCGCAATCAGATTCCCTTTATTGGGAGAAGACAATGCCTCAAGATGACCGTTGGCATAAAAATCAAGTATGCCGGTCATACCTACCTTACCTCCCATATTAGGTATCACACTATATACCCATTGCTTATTATAGAAGCCTTTGTAATATTCCCAGTTAACTTCCGAATGCCAGAAATGCTTATTATAATCAACCGCTAAATCGAGCAGAAGTATTTTATCATCAGGTACTTTCGAAACCAGCGCGCCTAAAGTCTTATAATCCCATATATGTCGCTGATATCCGAACATCCATCCCTGCATTACCCAAACAGCTCCGGCATTGGCTTTTCGGATAGATTCATAAACACTTTTTCCATAAGATGCTGCCATTTCATAACGTTTCGGATTCCCTTTTTCAGGAAAAGGTATATCCATTTCGTTAAAGCTGTCTACCAAATAATAGTCACATTTACCAAATTCTTTCTCCCATTCACGAATAAAAGCTGTGCCTATTTTTTTGAATAAAGGCTCTTGAGGAGAAATCATCCAGTTAGAAAAAGCCCCACCCCATTGGGTTTCGACAATTTCCAACTCCGGATGGATACGTTTAAATGCCCGGGGGATAAATCCCGGAAATCCCGGACAGATGGGTTTCATATCCAATGACCTCATTCTATCCAAAATCTGATGCTGAAGAGCAATCTGTTTCTTATGCCAATCCTCATTCAAAGGGCCGTCTATACCACTTATATTTCCCATACGCATCCATGGCAAATGAGCCGGACCGACAAAGTAATGGTTGATTTCTTCGTCTGTCAGCCCCATTTTCTTCCATACTCTTGCTATGATGGCTTCATAACCGACCAAAGCCAGAGGCATATTAATACCATGCAGAGCCATCCAGTCTATCTCTTGTTCCCAACGTTCCCAGTCCCAATAAGGCATAGAATAACCGTAAGTGCAAACATTAAAATAGTAGTGATTAGCAAAAGGAGATATTGTTTTCTTTACAGACAAATCCGGCAATTCCTTTGAAGGCATGGCAATACTATTACCTGTCCAAGTATACATGCCTAAATGATTATCTTTTATGTAATCATAAAAACCGCGACACAACGAAACATTATCCGAGGCTTGAATACGCAATATTCCTTTCTGCACCTCATACTGATAATATGTAGAGTTCTTTTCCGGTTTCAGTTTTAATGAGACAGGAATTTCTGATTGCCGGGAAACACGCTGAATTAACTCACGTACTGCAATTGTTCCTTGTGCATGTGCTAAGGTGGATTCTATGAAGAGATAACAAAGTAATAAAAAAAAGATGTTTTTTTTCATGTTTAAGAACTGTTTGAAAATGAAAGTTTAAAATGAAAAGCGTGTTTCCTCTTTCCTCGGAAATGATTATTTTGGGTTAACAAGTTTAAAATAATTGTATGTTCGACGGATTTGGAAGAAATACTACGGCAAGTTATCAATAAAATCCTGAATGTGCAAGAGAGAAAACGAAAATATGATTTGATAATTATAGGAGTTTCTGCCGAAAACATACATGCAACAATCGGGTTTGGCAGAGGAAATGTTCGGATTAGCTGTTGTAAAAGAGCTTTCGAATGAAACTTGAACAGGCTCTGAAAGACTAAAGTGTTTTATCAAAAGATCAAGGAGTTTTTAGCAAAGACCTTAGTCTTTTTTTTTAACTCCAAGGTCTTTTTTGAGGGGTGTTATAGTGCTGAAAAATGAACTTAATGTATTGATAAGCAATGCTTTGGGTGCTTGTTTCTACCTGGTTGGAAAATGGTGTTGGGTTTGCAAGGTGGTAATATGATCAAAGTGCTGAATAACAGTGTATTGACTGTTTTGTTTGGGACCACTGGGACCAGGGCCCATCTTTATGCTTTGGTGGCCCCGGAATTGTGCTCTTGTAAGATGTTATTTGATTGTTTATCAATGTATTATGTCTGTTTAAAACGGACAAGCAATGGCTTTATGAGAAATAAGTATACATTTTAATCACATTATCATGTTTCTCGCATTTGTTTTGATATACTCCCCTGCCGGTAAAGTGACAGCATTATCTACAGTTTGGCACACCCTCTACTTGTGTTATCGGACTCTTTTCTCCACAGAAGGTGAATTAATTTACTTTTTAGCTGTTGGATATTCCATGCCTCCATCTTTCATTTCCCCCTGTTTAAGCCTGTTTTCATCCTTCGGTGAAGTGAAAAATACAGTATCTGGGCTTGTACGCTTTATGAGTCTGATAATCAATGTTTTGATGTGTTTTTATGGGGCCGGGAAAGCATAAAGGTGGGCCCTGGACCCAGTGGTCCCAAAGATAATACTTATTTGCTTGATAATAAGCATATTATGTAAAACCAAACAACCTGTCCCGGAGTTCGTTATCTCTGAGACAGGTTGTGTTGGAATATTTTAAATCCTGTAGGGAGTTGTATTCTCTTTAAATGGAGAGTTCGTGAAGCACGTTCACCAGTTCTCTGTCGATGGGCTTGTCGTTTTTGATGGCTTTGACAAAAGGCACATACACAATCTTATCGTCATCAATGCCAATCATCACGTTACGCTGACCTTCGAGCAGTGCCTGGATACTGGCTACTCCCATGCGGCTGGCAATGATGCGGTCGTGTGCAGTAGGACGTCCTCCGCGTTGCAAGTGTCCCAAGATGGTGACACGCACATCGTACTGGGGATATTCGTTTTTCACACGTTCTGCATAATGCATAGCCCCTCCGGTAAGTTCACTTTCGGCCACCAACACGATGCTGCTGCTTTTTGACTTGCGGAATCCGTGTTCGATGAATTCTTCCAGTTGGTCCACCTCCGTACTGAATTCGGGGATGATGGCTGCTTCTGCTCCTGCGGCAATAGCGCCGTTCAATGCCAGAAAACCTGCATCGCGTCCCATTACCTCGACAAAGAACAGACGTTCGTGAGAGGTGGCGGTATCGCGAATCTTATCCACAGCATCGAGAATGGTATTCAAGGCAGTGTCATATCCGATGGTGGTGTCGGTACCGTATAAGTCATTGTCAATCGTTCCCGGAAGTCCGATACACGGTACATCGAACTCTTGTGCAAATATACGTGCGCCGGTCAGTGAACCGTCACCACCGATGATGACCAAAGCATCGATTTCGTGCTTTTTCATGTTCTCGTATGCTTGTGCACGTCCTTCGGGTGTTGTGAATTCCTTGCAGCGGGCGGTTTTTAGGATAGTACCTCCCATTTGTATGATGTTGCTGACATTTTGGCTTTTGAATTCCTGAATTTCATCTGTTACCAAGCCCTTGTATCCTCTATAAATGCCATATACTTTCAGGCCGTTATAGATGGCAGAGCGTGTCACTGCGCGAATGGCGGCGTTCATTCCCGGAGCATCACCTCCGGATGTTAAAATACCGATACTTTTAATCGTTCCCATAAATACCCATTTTAATGTTTTTATGATGCAAAGTTAGCAATTTATCACTTGGACAGCGATAAAATATTATTTTTTATTGGTCTGTTTTTCGTTTAGGATAACCTTTTTACACTCTTCCATCAACCATTTGGGAGTAGAAGTGGCTCCGCAAATGCCGATGGAATGGACATCCTTCAGCAGGTTGCGGTCTATTTCCTCCGGTTGGTCGATGAGGTAGGAGTTGGGGTTTACCTTTTTACATTCCTGAAACAAGATTTTCCCATTGGAGCTTTTGCGGCCGCAAACGAAGAAAATGAGATCGTGTGCTGCCGCAAATTTACGGATGTTCGGCATACGGTTGGCTACTTGCCGGCAAATGGTGTCGAAGTATTCAAAGGAGGCTTCGGGCGATATGTGTTCCTTGATATATTCCACAATCTGCCAGAACTCTTCCAAAGATTTCGTGGTCTGTGAATACAGCCGGATATCTTTGTTGAAGTCCAGCTGCACCACTTCCTCCGGTTTTTCTATGACAATCGCTTTCCCGTGTGTCTGTCCCACCAGTCCGAGCACTTCGGCGTGTCCGTTTTTCCCGTAAATCACGATTTGTGTGTCGTGGCTGTCGGGGGTGTTGTCAAATTCCTGTTTGATGCGTTTTTGCAGCCGCAATACCACGGGGCAGGTTGCATCGATGATTTCGATATGGTTGGCTTTTGCCAGTGCGTATGTCTCAGGCGGTTCTCCATGAGCGCGGAGCAGCACCTTGGCGTTATGCAGCCGGGCGAATTCTTCGTGGTTGATGGTGATGAGGCCCATCTTTTTCAGACGTTCGCATTCTTGTCCGTTGTGCACAATGTCTCCCAGGCAATAGAGCGTGGTGCCCTTTGCCAATTCCTCTTCTGCTTTTTTGATGGCGGTGGTTACGCCGAAGCAGAAGCCCGAACCTTCGTCTATCTCTACATTAACCATTGGTTGCTTTTTGGAATTGTTCTGCCAGCCATTGTTTCTGTTCGGCAATGGTCATGTGGCTGTTGTCCAACAAAATAGCATCTTCGGCTTTCCTCAAGGGACCGACTTCCCGGTTTTGGTCGATATAATCACGCTCTTCCACGTTTTTCAATATTTCGTCGTAAGAAGCCGGCCGGCCTTTTGCTTTCAGCTCGTCGTATCGGCGCCGGGCGCGGATGTCGGCAGAGGCGGTTACGAAAATCTTCAGTTCGGCATCAGGAAAAACCACGGTTCCGATATCGCGTCCGTCCATCACAATTCCTTTCTGCCTGCCCATTTCCTGTTGCTGTTTCACCAATGCCTCCCGAACAAATCCGAGGGCGGCAACCGGGCTTACGTGTGAAGAAACTTCCATGGTCCGGATGCGTTCTTCCACCTCTTCGCCGTTCAGCAAGGTGACAGGACGCTGGGTTTCCGGGTTCAGCCGGAAAGAAATCCTGATGTCGGGCAGGCTGTTTCGGAGCTCCTCCTCCCGGATGCCGCTGTCTGTAAACAACCCGTTGTCGAGGCAGTATAAAGTAACGGCACGATACATGGCACCGCTATCTATATATATGTATCCTATTTCACGTGCCAAATCTTTGGCCATTGTGCTTTTTCCGCAAGACGAGTAACCGTCGATGGCTATTGTTATTTTTTTCATATATAATTAATGTATAGATGAGTATATTGCTATATGCGGTTCAAAGATAGGGAAAAGTTAGGTGCCCTTCCATGAAAAAGAATTAAAATATAATGAATTAGCAAATTTTTACGGTGAAAATACTTTTTGTTTAAAAGAAAAGTACTACATTTGCCTTGAATGAGAAACACTTAATTTTAAACAACAATTTATGGAAGTTAAAAAATCGCCCAAAGCAGATCTTGAAGGTAAAAAAAGTACCTGGCTGCTAATCGGTTATGTGTTTATCTTAGCTCTTATGTTTGTCGCTTTCGAATGGACTGAACGCGATAAGCAGGTGACTACAGATACAGGTATGGCCGCAGTTGTATTTGAAGAAGAAATGGTTCCTATCACAGAACAGGAAGAACAGCAACAAGCTCCTCCTCCCGAAGTACCTAAAGCGGAAGAAATTATTGAAATCGTAGAAAATGATGCTAAAGTAGAAGAAACCGTTATTCAGGCATCAGATGATACGGAAAAAGCTGTGGAAGTTAAATATACACCGGTTGTAGTAGAAGAGGAAGAACCGGAAGAACAACAGATTTTCCAGATTGTAGAAGAAATGCCCGAATTCCCCGGCGGTATGGGAGAATGTTTGAAGTTCTTGATGAAGAATGCAAAATATCCGACCATCTCTCAGGAAAACGGTGTGCAGGGTAAAGTATCAGTGAAGTTCGTTATCGAAAAAGACGGTTCTATTGCTGATCCGGTTGTTGTTCGCGGTGTAGACCCTTACTTGGATAAAGAGGCTCTGCGTGTAGTGAAGTCAATGCCGAAATGGAAACCCGGTAAACAACGTGGTAAACCGGTACGTGTAAGTTATACCGTGCCCGTAATCTTTAAATTACAGTAATCTTTGGATAAAAATCATGAAGAGGCTGCTCATTGGGTAGCCTCTTTTTTTAGTAATATATTTAATTCTTTTTCTTATGGCTTTTTTAGCAACCGAATTGTCGGATAAGATCAACGGCTATCTTTCTGAAATGCCTTATATGCGTGAACCGAAAGGGCTGTATGCTCCTATTGAATATGTATTATCGTTGGGTGGAAAGCGGATTCGTCCTGTCTTGATGTTGCTTGCTTATAATATGTATAAGGAAGATGTGGACTGTATTTTGCCGCAGGCGGCAGGTATCGAGACTTATCATAATTATACTTTATTGCATGACGACCTGATGGACAAGGCTGATATGCGCCGCAATAAACCTACTGTTCATAAAGTATGGGATGACAACACGGCAATCTTGTCGGGAGACGCTATGTTGGTATTGGCTTACCGCCTGATGGCTGATTGTCAGGAAAAGTATTTGAAGCGGGTGATGGATATCTTTACACAGACGGCTTTGGAAATATGCGAAGGGCAGCAATGGGATATGGAATTTGAAACACGTACGGATGTGACTGTACCGGAATATATAGAAATGATTCGTCTGAAAACGTCTGTCTTGTTATCGGCGGCATTGAAAATCGGTGCCGTTTTGGGGGATGCTTCCGAGGAGGATGCCCGCAAACTTTATGATTTCGGCATTCAGATGGGACTGGCCTTCCAGTTGCAAGACGATTATCTGGATGTGTATGGTGATCCCAAGGTGTTTGGAAAGAATATCGGGGGGGATATCTTATGTAATAAGAAGACCTTTATGCTGATAAACGCATTGGCCTTGGGCAATCCGCGGCAGAAGGAAGAGCTGGACCGATGGATTTCGTGTGCGGAGTATTGCCCGGAAGAAAAGATTAAAGCTGTGACGGGAATCTATAATGAGATTGGCATTGATAAAATCTGCGATGAAAAAATCAATGAATATTACGCAAAAGGGCTGGCTTTGCTGGATGGTGTGAGTCTGCCGGCAGAGAGAAAAGAAGAGTTAAAGTCTTTTGTTTGTCGTTTAATGAATAGAAAAGTGTGATGATTGATACCCATTCCCATCTTTTTGCAGAAGAGTTTGCCGATGATTTGCCGCAAGTGATAGAACGCGCCAAGGCTGCCGGTGTCAGGAAGGTTTTTATGCCCAACATTGATGATACAACCATCCGTGAGTTGTTGGAGGTATGTGAGGCATATAAAGGTTTTTGTTATCCGATGCTGGGTTTTCACCCGACATCGGTGGACGGTGATTATAAAGCCCGCCTGATGCCGATGAAAAAGTTGTTGACCGAAGGACACCCTTATATCGCCATCGGAGAGGTGGGGATGGATTTGTATTGGGATAAGACCTACCTCAAAGAGCAGCAAGCTGCCTTGGACGAACAGATACATTGGGCACTGGAGTATGACTTGCCCTTGATTATTCACTGCCGTGAAGCCTTCCCCGAGTTGTTTGAAGTGCTCTCTCCTTATAAGAATACGAATTTGAGCGGCATCTTTCATAGTTTTACGGGAAATGCGGAAGAGGCGGAGCAATTGTCGGACTATCCTGCTTTCAGAATTGGAATCAACGGGGTGGTCACATTCAAGAAAAGTACGTTGCCCGAAACACTGAAGAATGTCCCGTTGAGTAAAATCGTGCTCGAAACCGATTCTCCCTATTTGGCTCCCGTGCCCAACAGAGGGAAAAGAAATGAGACTTCCTATATAAAAGAGGTGGCGTTAAAGCTGGCGGAAATTTATGGCATGAGTTTGGCAGAAATAGATGCCATAACGACCGATAACGCTTTAAAAGTGTTCAAAATGGCCAAATAAGTTTTTAAAGTTTATTAAATTTGAGGGGATATGCCAATATTGAGGCGCCGAATTCTGTGTAAGACGAAAAAAAAGGATACATTTGTGACTGAAATCGCTTGCTATTCCCAAATTTCTTTGTAATTTGCACCCGATTTCAAAACGAGGATGTAAATGTGTCCCCTAAAAGGAGAGATGCTCGAGTGGTTGAAGAGGCACGCCTGGAAAGCGTGTATACGCCAAAAGTGTATCGCGGGTTCGAATCCCGCTCTCTCCGC
>PPYF01370507.1_pt1 | contig 26749 bp, 27 predicted proteins | sample 1559871 | NCBI WGS metagenome assembly PPYF01 (sample SAMN08240021, study PRJNA423297) | Human gut metagenome, whole genome shotgun sequencing project. | reverse complement strand
GAGCGGTAGTTCAGTTGGTTAGAATACCTGCCTGTCACGCAGGGGGTCGCGGGTTCGAGTCCCGTCCGTTCCGCCAACAAACATTAACCCCGATAGGAAACTATCGGGGTTTTGTTTTTTGTATGAAATAAATTCACCTTGCTGTTTTTTCCTCGACAGAACCTCTCTTTTTCGTTAGTTTTGGATGTCCGGATGTCTAAAATAACAAGGAGGACCCGCCGCTATGCCAATCCGTATCCCTGATGAACTTCCTGCTGTCACTGATCTGCGTGATGAAAATATCTTTGTGATGACATCATCACGGGCACAATTTCAGGATATACGGCCACTGAAAGTGCTGTTTTTAAATCTGATGCCTAAGAAGATTGAAACAGAACTGCAATTTCTGCGTCTGCTCTCCAACACACCGCTTCAGGTTGATATTCAACTGCTGCGTATCAGTCACCATGAATCAAAGAACACACCCAAGGCGCATCTGGATGCCTTTTATTGTGACTTTGATGATATAAAAGAACAGAATTTTGATGGTCTGGTGATCACCGGTGCACCACTCGGTCTGGTTGAATTTCAGGATGTGGATTACTGGCCGGAACTGGATGAGATTATCCGCTGGTCACAGACACATGTTACATCAACACTTTTTGTCTGCTGGGCCGTACAGGCGGGGCTGAACACGCTTTACAATATCCCGAAACAAACACTGCCGGAAAAAATTTCCGGGGTGTATACCCACACCACACTGATGCCGCATGCGCTGCTGACCAGAGGATTTGACGGGCAGTTTTCTGCGCCTCACTCCCGCTATGCGGCATTTCCTGAAGCAATGATCCGTGAAAATACCGATCTCGATATCCTGGCTGCCTCTGAAGAAGCCGGAGCCTATCTGTTTGCCAGTAAAGACAAGCGTCAGGTCTATGTGACCGGCCATGCGGAATATGATGCGGATACATTGGCGGGAGAATATCAGCGTGACTCGGATGCGGGGTTGGATCCTGCTATCCCGGTGAACTATTTTCCGGATAATGACCCGTCGAAAACACCGGTATCCAGCTGGCGCGGACACGGCCATCTGCTTTATGCTAACTGGCTGAATTATTGTGTTTATCAGATAACACCGTATGACCTGAGTGTGATGAATCCGACGGCGGACTGATAAAAAAAGCCACCGCGAACGGTGGCAAAAGGCAGACTTAATTCACGATGTTTTTATGCAGCGGTACCGGCAACGGCTTGTGCCGCCAGTGCGGTAATACGATCATAGTCTCCGTCGCGGAGTGCATCTTCAGGTACCAGCCATGAACCGCCGACACAGGCCACACTGCTGAGCGCGAGATAATCCCGGTAGTTATTCAGGGAGATCCCGCCGGTCGGGCAGAAACGGATATCCGGGAAGGGGCCGGAGATAGCTTTCAGCGCTTTCACTCCGCCGTTTGCTTCTGCCGGGAAGAATTTAAAATTTTTCAGTCCGTAAGCCATACCCGCCATCAGCTCGGAAACGGTGGCGATCCCCGGGATCAGCGGAATGGAGCCCTGATCGGCTGCCTGCAACAGAGATTCTGTCAGACCGGGGCTGATAGCAAACTGTGCACCGGCGTCAGTGACGGCTTTCAGTTGCTCCGGATTAATCACGGTACCCGCACCGACAATCGCCTCCGGCACTTCTTCCGCAATGGCGCGGATAGCTTCAATTGCACACTCTGTACGCAGTGTGACTTCCAGAACGCGGATCCCGCCTGCGACCAGTGCGCGGGCCAGCGGTACTGCCTGATGCAGCTCACGGATAACAATGACAGGCACAACCGGTCCTGCATTTAAAACGGATTGCGCACTTAACATCTGATCATTCATCGTCATTCTCACTTTTATAAAAACGAATACAGCAGGCGCCTTCTTCCGCACCTGAGAGTTGCGTGCGTAATGCACTGAATAATTCACGGCCTGAGCCGTCCCGCTCTGCGCTGAGGTAAGGGATGACACACTCACGTTCTGCCAGAACAGCCTCATCAACAAGCAGCACCAGCTCGCCGGTCTGTCCGTTCACCCGGATCATATCGCCGTCGCGAACTTTGGTCAGCAGCCCGCCGGTATATGCTTCCGGGGTAACGTGAATAGCGGAAGGTACTTTACCGGATGCGCCGGACAAACGGCCGTCGGTGACCAGGGCCACCCGGTAGCCTTTATCCATCAGCACGCCCAGCGGCGGCATCAGTTTGTGCAGTTCCGGCATCCCGTTGGCCTGCGGCCCCTGGAAACGCACTACCACAACACAATCTTTGTTCAGTTTTCCGGCCTCAAACGCGGGCACAATATCATGCTGGCTGTTAAACACGATGGCCGGGGCTTCAATAATCTGGTTATCGGCAGGTACTGCCGAGGTTTTCATCACCGCACGTCCGAGGTTCCCGGTCAGCACTTTGGTACCGCCGTGAGACGAAAACGGTGCATTTCCGGATGCAATCACACTGTCATCAAGCGAGCTGAGCGCGCCCTCCCGCCATTTCAGTTCGCCGTTATCCAGCCACGGCTCCTGTGTATAACGGGATAAGCCGAAACCGGCGACAGTATGAACATCTTCATGCAGCAGCCCCAGGCTGAGCAGCTCACGGATAATCAGCTGTAACCCGCCTGCGGCATGGAATTGGTTGATATCCGCCGGACCATTCGGGTAGATCCGGCTGAGCAGCGGGATAATGTCCGACAACTCAGAAAAATCATCCCAGTTGATGATAATCCCGGCTGCAGCGGCCATTGCGATAAGGTGCATGGTCAGATTGGTGGAACCCCCTGTTGCCAGCAAACCCACTATGCCGTTAACGATGACTTTTTCATCCACCAGTTGCCCGACCGGCAGATAATTGCCGCTGTTTTCAGTAAAGCGGACAACCTGGCGGGCAGCCGCATCTGTCAGTGCGGTGCGCAGCGGGGTGTCAGGATGAATAAAGGACGCGCCCGGCAGATGCAGTCCCATGATTTCCATCACCATCTGATTGGAATTGGCGGTGCCGTAAAAGGTACAGGTTCCGGCTGAATGATAAGAGGCCGCTTCTGCATCCAGCAGTGCCCGGCGATCAACTTTTCCTTCAGCAAATAACTGACGGACATGTACTTTTTCTTTATTCGGCAGACCGCTGGTCATAGGACCCGCCGGAATAAATACGGACGGCAGATGCCCGAAAGAGAGTGCCGCCATCATCATCCCCGGGACGATTTTATCGCAGATCCCGAGGTAAAGTGCGCCGTCAAACATATTGTGGGAAAGCCCGACAGCGGCAGACATGGCAATCACATCACGGCTCAGCAGGGACAGCTCCATACCATCCTGCCCCTGGGTCACGCCGTCACACATGGCGGGAACCCCGCCGGCAACCTGGCCGATGGCACCCACGCTGTGCAGTGCAGCTTTAATTTGTGCCGGATAAAATTCATACGGCTTATGTGCCGACAACATGTCATTGTAAGCAGTGATGATTGCAATATCATTATGCGCCATATTGCGTAACTGTTGTTTCTCATCCGGCTGGCAGGCGGCAAAGCCATGCGCCAGGTTACCGCAGGCAAGCTGGGCACGATGAACGGTTTTACTGCGTGCGGCGCTGATTTTTTCCAGATACCGGGCACGGGATACACGGGAACGCGCCGTAATACGGGCGGTAATTTCTGAAAGTCGCGGATGAACCGGCGGGTACGCAGAATGTGTCATAGTCATGGCTCCGTGCTGATTATCAGCCTGCTGCAGTATCATTAATTCGTTTGTTACCGGTAACATTGGCATAGATCAGCAACGGATTGCAACTTTTATGAGCAATTCTCTTTCCTGAATATGATCCACCTCAAATTTAGCTGAAACGAGAAAGCTTTCGGCGCGGATCGAATAATCAGAAAAAGAGGGTTGAGTACCTCTGCGGATCACAGCAACATGAAAAACGCTCAGGTTGCACGTTAATGCACTCAGGGAAAGTTGTGGTAGTATAGACGTTCAGACGGCTATTTAAACGGGCATTGCAGAGCGGAGTCAGATAAATGGGTAATAAAATCAGTGTATTAAAAAAATCGCTTAATCAACGGATCCTGATTCTTGATGGTGCGATGGGAACAATGATCCAGCGCTATGCACTGAACGAAAAGGAATACCGCGGTGAGCGTTTTGCTGACTGGCCGGTGGATCTGAAAGGAAATAACGATCTGTTATCCATTACGCAGCCGGATATTATCCGCGAGATCCATCACGCCTATCTGGAAGCCGGCGCGGATATTATTGAAACCAACAGTTTTAACTCCACGGTTATTTCCATGGCGGATTATCAGATGGAGTCCCTGTCTGATGAAATCAATGAAGCTGCCGCGAAACTGGCGCGGGAATGTGCCGATGAATGGACGCGCAAAACGCCGGAGAAACCCCGCTATGTGGCCGGGATTCTGGGGCCGACCAACCGGACGGCGTCAATCTCCCCCGATGTGAATGATCCGGCTTACCGCAATGTATCCTATGATGCGCTGGTTGAGGCATACCGCAGCTCTGTGCGGGCACTGGTCCGCGGCGGGGCTGATATCATTATGATCGAAACAATCTTCGATACCCTGAATGCCAAGGCGGCGATTTACGCTGTTGAAACCGAGTTTGAGGCGCTGGGGATTAAATTGCCGGTGATGCTTTCCGGTACGATCACTGATGCCTCCGGCCGGACACTGACCGGTCAGACAACTGAAGCCTTTTATAACTCCATGAGACACATCCGCCCGATCTCTTTCGGGCTGAACTGTGCGCTGGGGCCTGCTGAACTGCGCCAGTATGTGGCGGAGCTGTCCCGTATCGCGGATTGTTATGTCAGTACTCACCCGAATGCCGGTCTGCCGAATGCGTTCGGCGGTTATGACCTGGATGCCGCCAATATGGCGGGCTATATCAGTGAGTGGGCACAGTCCGGTTTGCTGAATATTGTCGGTGGCTGCTGCGGCACCACGCCCGATCATATCCGTGCAATTGCACAGGCGGTGGCGGATATTCCGCCGCGTGTTATTCCTGATCGTCCTGTGGCCTGCCGTCTGGCGGGACTGGAGCCGCTGACCATCGATGAAAATTCCCTGTTCGTCAACGTGGGGGAGAGAACCAATATTACCGGCTCTGCACGGTTTAAGCGGCTGATTAAAGAAGGTAATTACCAGGAAGCACTGGATATTGCCCGTAACCAGGTGGAGAACGGCGCACAGATTATTGATATCAACATGGATGAGGGCATGCTGGATTCACAGGCGGCCATGGTGCGTTTCCTGAATATGATTTCCGGTGAGCCGGATATTGCCCGCGTACCGATTATGATCGACTCCTCAAAATGGGAGGTGATCGAGGCCGGGCTGAAATGTATCCAGGGTAAAGGCATTGTGAACTCGATTTCCCTGAAAGAGGGAGAGGCAGCCTTTATCGATCATGCCAAAAAAGTGCTGCGTTACGGCGCTGCCGTGATTGTGATGGCCTTTGATGAAACCGGCCAGGCGGATACCCGGCAGCGCAAGACAGAAATTTGTCAGCGGGCTTACCGCATTCTGACTGAGCAGGTGGGATTCCCGCCGGAAGATATTATTTTTGACCCGAATATTTTTGCGGTGGCAACCGGTATTCCTGAGCATAACAATTATGCCGTTGATTTTATTGAAGCCTGTAAGGATATCAAAGCGACACTGCCCCATGCACTGATCTCCGGCGGGGTCTCCAACGTCTCTTTCTCGTTCCGCGGAAATGATCCGGTACGGGAAGCGATTCACGCCGTTTTCCTCTATTACGCTATCCGTAACGGCATGGATATGGGGATTGTGAATGCCGGGCAACTGGCCATTTATGATGATTTACCGGCTGCACTGCGTGATGCGGTGGAAGATGTGATCCTGAACCGCCGCGAGGATGCCACTGACCGGCTGCTGGCGCTGGCAGAAGAATATCGCGGCAGCAAAGGGGAAAATGATCAGCCGCAGCTCGCGGAATGGCGCGGGTGGGATGTGGAAAAGCGTCTGGAATATGCGCTGGTGAAAGGGATCACGGAATTTATTGTTGAGGATACCGAAGCTGCCCGTCTGCGGGCTGACAGCCCGATTGAAGTGATCGAAGGCCCGCTGATGAACGGCATGAATGTGGTCGGTGATCTGTTCAGTGAGGGAAAAATGTTTCTGCCGCAGGTGGTGAAATCCGCGCGGGTGATGAAACAGGCGGTGGCGTATCTGGAACCTTATATTCAGGCAGCGAAAACCAGCGGCTCCAGTGCCGGGAAAGTCCTGCTGGCGACAGTCAAAGGCGATGTGCATGATATCGGCAAGAATATCGTCGGCGTGGTATTGCAGTGTAATAACTATGAAATTATCGATCTCGGGGTGATGGTGCCCTGTGAAACAATTCTCCGCACGGCTATTGAGGAAAAAGTCGATATTATCGGGCTGTCCGGGCTTATCACGCCGTCACTGGATGAAATGGTACATGTAGCCAAAGAGATGGAGCGTCAGGGATTTTCCCTGCCGCTGCTGATCGGCGGTGCCACCACATCCAAAGCTCATACGGCGGTGAAAATTGAACCGAATTACAGCGGCCCGGTAACCTATGTACAGAATGCCTCACGGACGGTCGGGGTCGTGGCGGCGTTATTGTCAGATAAACAACGGGATGAATTTGTTGCCCGCACCCGTAAAGAATATGAGGTTGTCCGCGACCAGTATGCCCGCCGTCAGCCGCGCTCAGCACCGGTGACACTCGCACAGGCGCGGGCAAATGCGTTTGCGGCGGACTGGGATAATTATACGCCGCCGCGCCCGGCATTTACCGGCGTGAAAACCGTCACTGCACCGATTTCGGTACTGCGCCGTTATATTGACTGGACACCTTTCTTTATGACCTGGTCGCTGGCCGGAAAATACCCGCGTATTCTGGAAGATGATGTCGTTGGTGAAGAAGCCCGCCGCCTGTTTAAAGAGGCAAACGCGATGCTGGATGAGCTGGACAGAACCGGCGCACTGACACCGCGTGGCGTGGCGGGGATCTTCCCGGCTAACCGGATCGGCGATGATATCGCGGTTTACCGTGACGAATCCCGCGAAGAGGTGCTGTTATACAGTTGTCATCTGCGCCAGCAGACACAGAAGAAAGATGATTTCCCGAATGCCTGCCTGGCGGATTTTGTCGCGCCACCGGGGATTCCGGATTACCTCGGAGCTTTTGCCGTCACCGGCGGGCTGGAGGAGGATACACTGGCAGCTCAGTTTGATGCGGCACACGATGATTACAATAAAATCATGGTGAAAGCCCTTGCTGACCGGCTGGCGGAAGGGTTTGCGGAGTATCTGCATGAGCAGGTGCGTAAAACCATCTGGGGCTACAGTCCGGATGAAAACCTGGATAATGACTCGCTGATCCGTGAAAACTATCAGGGGATCCGCCCTGCACCCGGCTATCCGGCCTGCCCGGAACATACGGAGAAAAGCAAAATCTGGGAACTGCTAGATGTTGAAAGACATACCGGCATGCGGCTGACGGAATCTTATGCTATGTGGCCGGGGGCATCGGTATCCGGCTGGTATTTCAGTCATCCGCAGAGCCGCTATTTTGCGGTGGCTCAGATCCAGAGAGATCAGATTGAGGATTATGCCGCCCGCAAAGGTATGCCGGTGAAAGAGCTTGAGCGCTGGCTGGCCCCGAACCTGGGGTATGATCCGGAAGACTGAGTATTATCGCATGTCAGTCTCCTGTCCCGGTTTGCGTTAACCACCGGGTACTGTTCTGCGTATAGTGAATTCCGCTGTATCACTGTACGCCATTATCAGAACAGAAGGAGAACCGTATGAATTCAGTATTTATCATTGCTGACGGCCGGGCCGGGGAGGTGATATGACACTCCCCGTTTTCAGGCCGTTAATTATATCTGCCACTTTTGTATTATGCAGCGCATTCGCCGGTAACTGCCGGGCGGAGACTGATCTGCCATGCACTATGACCCTGCAACACAGAGCCATCATGCTGGATGGCGCGACGTGCATCAGCAAAAAGCGGTTACCGGGCTGCCCTGTGCTATGCCAGCCGTCAGAGGTGCAGGAAAAAAACGTTCAGGTTACCTGTTTTCGTCCCGGAGAGCCTTTACCTTTTGACAGAACTGCAGATGTCACTGTCCCGGTGGTCTGTGAAATCATACTCCCTGTGGATATTTCACCGGACACCACACCATAATCTGAAATAAAACAGGATAACCGGCCGGGATCCTTTCAATCGCTTTCTCAATTATCACGCAATGTGACAGCCTGCTCTTGTCATTGTTTTTTTCATCCCCATTTATAGATAAGTAATTTTCCCGTACTATGGCTGACAACAGCCGTGACCGGGCATATCAGATTCAGCCATAAAAGGGAGTGATGAGACAATGTACCGTTTCTATATTCAGGATGCTTTACCTGCCGGGTGCCTGCCCGCGTATTCGCTGCCGAAAGCAGATCAGCCTCATTATTATGAATTGGATGAGAGTATCCTCAACGCTGCACTGAATATCATGCAGATCACGGATATCCTGGATACCGATGATGTGCTGGATGATGACTGTTTTAACCGAATCTGGCTGAAAAGCGAGCTGACACCCGCCCGGGCGTCAGAGGTCTATCACTTCTTATATCAGCAGCAACTGCCGGAACCGGTACCGTCACCGGATGAAATCGCCGCCTTTAAACAGGCGAGAGCCGATGAACTGGCGCTGCTGAGCCGGCGCAGCCCGAAAGAGGGGTATGTGCCTGTCCATAAATTTGCCACACAGGATGCCTGGCGGATCATGCCGGAAGAATGCCTGCTTATTGCCGGTGTTCTGACTGATCACATGCTGGAAGATAACAATATGGTGGTCAGTAACATCGCATCACTGTGCAAAATCAGCCACAAAACACTGGAATATGCCCTGAGAGGCTGGCGTGAGTTTAATTTATTCGCGGCAGAACACGGCGGTTATCAGGTTTGCTGATGATTTAGTAATTCTTATTACGCAATAATGACACCAGATATGAATTGTTACTTCCGAAACTGGTAAATAAAATTAATTATTATTGAAGCAGTAATACATAGTTGGCAATTAAGAACAGTATAAATAACTCTGATGGTTATTGATAAAAATTATTTATATTGTTTTGTGTAAATGTGAGTTTTATTAATGGAAAGGTCGGCTGGTTACCGTATAATTTTTCATGAGGGATATGATTAATAGCGATAAATAATTCACTTTTATTTATATTTCCTCCCGTGATCGTCTTACTCTTCTTCATATTGGGAGCTTCAATATCGTTATACAGCGGACAGTATACGGTATGTATGTATCGGCAATACTCGTCACTTGTGTTTCATGTTGATCTCTGTTTCGTGTGATTGATCGCCTGACGCTGACCACGTCAGGCGTTTTTCTATCTGAAAAAGGAGAGGATCAGAACAGATCGCGGTGAAGGGCGCGGATGATATCTTCGGCATCATTGCCGGGGACCAGCAGGCACATGTTGTGTCCGCTTGCACCATAACTGATCATGCGGATGTTAAACGGCTCAAGGGCGCTGAAAATCGTTTTACCCAGCCCGTGTGCACGGGTCAGTTCATTACCGATAACCGCGACCAGCGCCAGATTCTGTTCCACTTCAATACGGCACAGTGCGGACAACTCGGCGGTCAGTTCATCACTGAGCAATGTTCCGTTAGTGTGTGTGGAACCGACGGTATCCAGTGTCAGGGCGATACTGACTTCTGACGTGGTGATCACATCCACGGAAATATTATGGCGGGAGAGAATAGTGAAGATTTCCGCCAGAAAGCCGCGTGCATGCAGCATTTTCAGGCTGTGCAGTGTCAGCAGGGTTTGCTGGCGGCGTAATGTCAGGGCGCGGAACAGCGGCGGATTCGGGTCATTATCACACACCAGTGTGCCGCCCGCGCCGCTCTCTTTGCTGGAGCCGACAAACACCGGGATCCCGCTGCGCACGGCAGGCAGCAAAGTAGCCGGATGCAGGATTTTCGCCCCGAAGTTCGCCATTTCCGCCGCTTCATCAAAGGTAATATGATCAATCGGATAGGCATCCGGGACAATGCGCGGATCCGTGGTGTAGATCCCAGGCACATCCGTCCAGATATCCACACGCTGGCAGCCGAGTGCCTCCGCCAGCAGTGCTGCAGTGTAATCACTGCCGCCGCGTCCGAGTGTGGTGGTGCGCCCTGCGGCTTCGCGGCCGATAAATCCCTGGGTGATCACCGGGCCCTGTGACAGACGCGGGGCAAGGAGCTGATCACAGCGCGTGCGCAGCACAGCGGTATCCGGCTCAGCCCGGCCGAAGCAGTCATCTGTCTGCATGACCTCACGGACATCAAACCATTGCGCCTGTGCGCCCTGCTCCCGGAGCACTTCGGTAAACAGCAGCGTCGACATAATCTCACCATGACTGACAATTTCATCCACCAGAGCGCTGGAGGTTGCCAGTGCCGCAGCATCCGATAAGGTGGTGATATTGCCCAGCAGGTGGTCAATCTCATTGTGCACAGCTGCGTTCTCCGGCAGACGGGACAGGATTTCATATTGTGTGTCACGAACCTGTTTCAGACATTTTTCACGTTGCGCGCGCGGGCATCCCTGAGCTAATTCGATTAATGCATTGGTGATCCCGGCGGAGGCGGATAACACCACCAGTGCCACACCGGGGGTCTGCAGAACGACCCCGGCACTTTTCTGCATGGCGTCATAATTTGCCACACTGGTACCACCGAATTTTGCAATGACCTGCTGAGCAGGTGCGGAAGATACTGACGCCATAATGAATTCCCTTATCCGTAAAGTGAAAAATGTGAGCTGTGTTACACTGATAGAATTATCGGGATTGCCGGAATGAGTCAATATTGATTAACGGATAATCAATATCTTTCATAATGACAGGCAAATTATCGTTTTTCGCGATATTCCGTTCCGGCGCTGGTTTTGTTTCTGTTTTTTGAGCAATATCACGGAATGACAGATGCATAACACCTTTATCGTCAGGACAGAGTACACTTTGTTGACACGATTCAGTTTTGGTTTTCAATGAAAAGAGAGCTGCAATGAAAAATATTAACCCCACTGATACTGCGGCCTGGAAGGCGCTGGAACAGCATTACGACACAATGAAAACTGTGCATCTCCGCGACTTATTTGCGCAGGATAACGACCGGTTCAGCCGTTTTTCTGCCACGTTCGGCGAAGAAATGCTGGTGGATTATTCCAAAAACCGTATCACACAGGAAACCCTTGATAAGCTGCTGGCACTGGCTGAAGAGTGTGATGTGCGTGGGGCCGTCTGCAGTATGTTTTCCGGTGAGAAGATCAACCGGACAGAAAACCGTGCGGTTCTGCACACCGCGCTGCGCCACCGTGACAATACTCCGGTGATGACTGACGGGCAGGATGTGATGCCGGAGGTTCGCGCCGTGCTGGAAAAAATGCGTGTGTTCAGTGAGCGGATCATCAGCGGGGAGTGGAAAGGTTATACCGGCAGGCCGATTACTGATGTGGTGAATATCGGTATCGGCGGCTCTGATCTCGGTCCTTATATGGTGACAGAGGCGCTGCGTCCGTATAAAAATCATCTGGGCATGCATTTTGTCTCCAATGTTGACGGCACCCATATTGCCGAAACACTGAAAGCGCTGGATCCGGAAACCACACTGTTTCTGATCGCCTCCAAAACTTTTACCACCCAGGAAACCATGACCAACGCCCATTCCGCGCGTGACTGGTTCCTGGCGGCGGCCAAAGACCCGGCGCATGTGGCGAAGCACTTTGCTGCGCTGTCCACTAATGCGGATGCAGTAGCTGAGTTTGGTATTGATACCGCCAATATGTTTGAGTTCTGGGACTGGGTCGGCGGGCGCTATTCCCTGTGGTCGGCGATTGGTCTGTCTATCGTGCTCTCTGTCGGTTATGACAACTTCACGCAGTTGCTCGATGGTGCGTATGCCATGGACAAGCACTTCACCGAAACTGAATTCTCACAGAATATTCCGGTGCTGCTGGCGCTGATTGGTCTGTGGTACAACAATTTCTTCGGTGCGGAAACAGAGGCAATTCTGCCTTATGATCAGTACATGCACCGCTTTGCGGCCTATTTCCAGCAGGGCAATATGGAGTCCAACGGGAAATATGTGGATCGTAACGGTAAGGTGGTTTCTCATCAGACCGGTCCGGTTATCTGGGGTGAGCCCGGCACCAACGGGCAGCATGCGTTTTATCAGCTGATCCATCAGGGTACCAAACTGATCCCGTGTGATTTTATCGCACCGGCTCAGAGCCATAATCCGCTGGGGGATCATCACAGTAAACTGCTGTCGAATTTCTTCGCGCAGACCGAAGCACTGGCCTTCGGCAAAACCCGTGAACAGGTGGATGCGGAGTTTGCCGCACAGGGCAAAAATCCGGTTGAAATGGATTATGTCGCGCCGTTTAAAGTCTTTGAGGGTAACCGCCCGACCAACTCCATCCTGCTGAAATCCATTACTCCGTTCAGCCTCGGGGCTCTGATCGCCATGTATGAGCATAAGATTTTTGTTCAGGGCGTGATTATGAATATCTATACGTTTGATCAGTGGGGCGTCGAACTGGGCAAACAGCTGGCAAACCGCATTCTGCCGGAACTGGCGGGTGACAAGCCGATTGAGAGCCACGACAGCTCAACCAACGGCCTGATTAACCGGTTTAAAAACTGGCGTTAGTGCTGAATTTACTTTAACCGTGCGTTTTATAAACAAAGCCGCTCTGCACAATGCAGAGCGGCTTTATTTTTAGCAAAAAATTTTCAGTAACGCGCTCATTTCCTGCCGGGTTTTGTTAAAGTGTATCAGAACGCATATTATGCCCCTGATAACCGGATACATTCATGACACAAACAGTGATAACACCCCCCATCCGCTGGTTTGATAATGCGGAAATGATCCCCGCCGGGGTGCTGGACTGGTTATCAGAATTAGGGTCAATGACGCGGCGCTTTGAACAGCACTGCAATGAAGTGACGGTAAAACCGTATTGTGAAAAATATATCTCCCGTGAAGCGCTGACTGAAGAAGAGCAGATGCATCTGCCCGGCAGTGCACGCTACTGGTTACGGGAGGTGGTGTTATATGGTGACGGGGTTCCCTGGCTGACCGGCCGGACAGTGGTACCGGAGGAGACGCTGACAGGGGAAGAGCAGCAGTTACTGAAAATGGGAAATGTGCCGCTCGGGCGCTATCTCTTTACCAGCGGTTGTCTGACGCGGGATTATATCCGCTTCGGGCTGTCAGAAACCCACTGGGCCCGCTGTTCGCGGTTGTGCCTGGCCGGTAAACCGCTGCTGCTGACTGAAGTTTTTCTGCCGGCCTCTCCGGCATACCCCGCATAAGTGAATATCTCGGAGAAGAATAACGTGGAACGAAGCATGGTACGCAGCAAGTGGCAGGCATACAGCCGTCTGATGCGGACAGACCGCCCGATTGGCTCACTGTTACTGCTCTGGCCGACCTACTGGGCGTTATGGATAGCGGCCCGGGGTGTCCCGGACTGGCATATTCTGATCATCTTTACCATTGGCGTGTTCAGTATGCGAGCCGCCGGCTGTGTGATTAATGATTTCGCCGACCGGAAATTTGACGGCTCGGTGGAACGCACCAAAAACCGTCCGCTGCCGCGCGGTGATGTCACGGAAAAAGAAGCCAAAATTCTGTTTGCGGTACTGGTGCTGGTGTCATTCGGACTGGTACTGACGCTCAATACGATGACCATCTGGCTGTCAGTCGCCGGGCTGGCGCTGGCCTGGGTGTATCCGTTTGTGAAGCGGGTCAGCCATCTGCCGCAGGTGGTGCTCGGGGCGGCCTTCGGCTGGTCGATTCCGATGGCGTTTGCGGCGGTCAGTGAATCGCTGCCGGCAGAGTGCTGGCTGCTGTTTGCGGTCAATATTGTCTGGTCTGTGATTTATGATACCCAGTACGCGATGGTGGATCGCAATGATGACCTGAAAATCGGCGTGAAATCCACGGCTATCCTGTTCGGGCGCTTTGATAAGATGATTATCGGTATATTGCAGCTGGTAATGATTCTGATGCTGTTATGGATAGGGCTGATGGTTAATCTGTCCGGGATTTTCTACTGGTCCCTGCTGCTGGCCGGGGCGTTATTTGTCTATCAGCAGCGGCTGATGGCCGATCGTGAACGCGACCCGTGTTTTCAGGCCTTTATGAATAATAACTATGTCGGGTTTATTCTGTTTCTCGGCATGCTGGTCAGTTATCTGTAAGTGCAGATAACCGGCAATAAAAAAGGAGACTGGTTATCCGGTCTCCTTTTTTTGTTCTCAGCGTCAGTCAGACGGATTACTGTCGTCACTTTTTGCCGGTACAGCTTCTTCCGGCTCCAGGCTGACACTTTCGATAGTCAGACGGACTTCCGGTGACATCAGCTCCGCCAGCACGTTGTAGAACTCTCCGGCGTTGGCTTCAATCACATCATCATTGTCATTGATATAGCCTTCTTCACGCAGTGTGCCGACCAGGGTGGCAAACACGGCTTTGTCGAAGAATTCCGGTGCGTTGATACCGTGCAGAACCGATAGGCGCTGTGCCAGCATCCGGCTCTCTTTTTCCAGTGCCGAACGGCTGATTTCCGGGGTGGCATTCAGCAGCGACAGGGTGATCGCATAACGCTGTAATGTCTCGCGGATCCCGGCTGCCAGCAGCTGTAACGGACGGATACGGGCCGGGTTAATGACCAGCATATTATCATCACGGCGGCAGATTAATTGCTGACGACACAGTTCATCAATGATGGTATCGAGGATCGCCGGCAGCTCTTCCTGACTGTAACGCATAAACAGTTCGGCTTTCAGCAGCGGATAGATCATCCCGACATGTTCACGCAGAGTATCGGTGCTGACGCGGCGGTGATGGATCAGGATACTGGTCACCAGAGACGGCAGTACCAGCATATGCAGAATGTTATTCCGGTAGTAGGTCATCAGTACCGCATTTTCACGCGGCAGAATGATGATATCCCCGAGGCTGTCTTTCTCAACCTCGAACTTATTCATCTGCAATGCATGTTCCAGCAGTTCTTCCGCACTCTTCGCCGGAGTGGTACTGTCCGGGGAATACGGCACATTGCGCAGCAGCTGGAGATAGCAGTCGAGCTGTTCGATCAGCTGTTCGCGGGTCAGTGCGCGCTGACGGGAAGCCAGCAGAGCCGTGGTACACAGGTTGATAGCATTCGCGGCAGCGGCATTATTGATGCTCACCATAATGTTATCAGCCAGAGATGTGGCGGTCGGTGTCAGCCAGGACGGACGCTGCGGCTCGACAGGATCGATCGCCTCACGCCATTCCGGTACCTGTTTTGTCAGGTATTGTGACAGCGGAATCGGCTGCCCGAAGTTCACATAACCCTGGCCGAGGTTGCGCAGTTTGCGCAGGCCGCGCACCATCTGCATAAAACCTTCTTTTTGCTTGGTGGCACCGCGCAGCTCTTTGGCGTAAGTACCCACTTCCATCACATGCTCATAGCCGATATAGACCGGCACCAGGGTGATAGGTCGCGAGTCACCGCGCAGCATAGCCTGAAGCGTCATCGATAATGTGCCGGTTTTCGGCTCCAGCAGACGCCCGGTACGGGAACGGCCGCCTTCGACAAAGTACTCGATGGAATAGCCGCGTGAGAATAGCTCACTCAGGTATTCACGGAAAACGGTGGAATACAGTTTGTTGCCCTTGAAGCTGCGGCGGATAAAGAAAGCGCCGAGGCGGCGGAAAATCGGTCCTGCCGGCCAGAAATTGAGGTTAATCCCGGCGGCGATATGCGGCGGCACCAGCCCCTGATGATAGAGCACATAGGAGAGCAGCAGGTAGTCCATGTGGCTGCGGTGGCAGGGCACATACACTATCTCATGGCCGTCCTGTGCCAGCTGGCGCACCCGCTCCGCATTATGGACATTCAGTCCCTGATAGAGGCGGTTCCAGGTCCAGCCGAGAACGCGATCAGCCACGCGCAGAGCGTCATAGGTGAAGTTAGCGGCCACTTCGTTCATCATGGAAACGGCATTCTGACGCGCTTTTTCAATGGTGATTTTTTTGGCTTTCGCTTCATCTTCAACGGCTTTTTCAATCGCTTTGGATTTCAGCAGCTTATTGAACAGCTCCTGACGCACCGGCAGTTTCGGGCCGATAGCGGCCATACGCTGGCGCGAGAAGTGAATACGGGCGACACGGGCCAGTTTATTGGCGATAATAGTGTCGGTGCCGTGTTCAGAGGCCATTGCGCCCATGGACACCGGCTGTGAGAAGCGGACAAAACTGTCGCGTCCCAGCCAGAGTACGGCGAAAAATTTCTGGATCCCGTTTAACAGACGCAGATGCGGCACACCATGGTGTCCCTCGCGGCCCGGTGAACGGCCAAACATCACAGAGACCGGCAGCATCTGAATATCCAGCGCCGGATTATTGCGGTGCAGATCCAGATAGGCGTGGAAAATATGGACGGAATCCTTACGCGGATTCAGGGCGTAATAACGGAACACACGCGGGCCGTCATCAATAAAGACATAGCCCGGTAATGTGGTATTACCGATGATATTATCTTCCAGCGGATCCGGCATGCCCTGTGCGAGACACTGACGGCGTAGTGTCAGCAGGTCCGCCTTAGAGTGATAAGGAAGAACATAGAGTGTCGGACGTTGTGTATCCAGCCCCAGCTCATTGACCGGATCCGTCGGGATCGGCTTGCTTTTTACCAATAGTTTTAATGGTAAATTCAATACGTTATAGTATATTTTACGCCAAAGTGACATAAATGTATGAAGCCTCTTGTTGACAATTCGCGTTCAGCATACCAGAAAGGCGAAGCCAGATCTGTGTTGCGGCAGCAATAAAATCGCGGAAAAATAGCGGCGATCAGTCAGATAATCATATTATTTACAGTGACAGAAATGAAAAAAAATACCGGATTTATACGATTAATTAAAGCGGCGGGTTATTCAAAGAAAGGACTCATTGCGGCATGGAAAAATGAAGCCGCTATCCGTCAGGAATTGCTGACGCTGATCCCGGCCATTGTTATTGCCTTTGCTTTCTCTTTTACCGCTGTTGAGCGGGTACTGCTGATTGGTTCTGTGGTGCTGGTGGTAGTGATTGAGCTTATCAACAGCGCTATTGAGGCTGTGGTTGACCGTATCGGTACGGAATATCATGAACTGTCCGGCCGGGCCAAAGATATGGGGTCCGCCGCAGTATTTATCGCCGCATTACTGGGGCTGTTTGTCTGGATTATGCTGTTTACCAGCTGGTTCCTGCGTCTTTAACAGACGATTTTTTGTGAAACCTGCGGCGTAACACGTATTTTCCTCATGTTATGGTTCCCAATCCCGGAATACCTGTATATACTCACAGTCTGACTGTATAAACAAACAGGGGGCGAAATGAAAGCACTGACGGCACGGCAGCAACAGGTTTATGACCTTGTTCGTGACCATATTTCGCAGACGGGCATGCCACCGACGCGTGCAGAAATTGCGGCACGCCTGGGTTTTCGCTCTCCGAATGCGGCGGAAGAGCACCTGAAAGCCCTGGCGCGTAAAGGCGTCATTGAGATTGTCTCCGGGGCCTCCCGGGGGATCCGTCTGCTTCTGGAAGAAGAAGAGGATGAAGGTTTACCACTAATAGGCCGTGTGGCCGCAGGTGAGCCTTTATTAGCACAGGAACATATAGAAAGCCGTTATCAGATTGACCCGATGCTGTTTAAACCAAGTGCAGATTTTCTGCTGCGGGTAAATGGTATGTCAATGAAAGATATCGGTATTATGGACGGTGACTTACTCGCGGTGCATAAAACCCAGGACGTGCATAACGGCCAGGTGGTGGTTGCCCGTATCGAAGATGAAGTGACAGTCAAACGGTTTAAGAAAGTGGGCAGCAAGATTGAGCTGCACGCTGAAAACGAAGAATTCAGCCCGATCGTGGTGGATTTACGGGAACAGAACTTTACTGTTGAAGGTCTGGCAGTGGGTGTGATCCGTAATAACGACTGGCACTGATTTCCGGGACAGCCGCCTGAAACGGTATCCGCTTAAAAACCACAGTACGCCGGAGACGGACACTGTGGTTTTTGTTTTTCAGCGTCCGTGTTTACGCGGTTCGTCATGTTCATGGTCATGCAGGCATTTATCTCTGCGGGTGCAGGATTCAATATCATAACAAGGGCGGCAGTATCCGTGCGCCTCAATCACACTGTGGCGGATATGAAATTGCGCGGCATCCGCCAACTGAGTGATTTGTGAATCAATCGCCTCTCCGTCCCGCTCTGTCACACTGTTACAGCGATCGCAGATAAACAGTACTGAAGTATGGCTGGGTTTATCAAAATGCGGGCACATCACAAAGCTGTTGGTGGACTCAATTTTGTGAATAAATCCCTGCTCCAGCAGAAATTCCAGGCCGCGGTAGATTGTCGGCGGTTTTGCCTGCGGCTCGGTTTCGCGCAGCAGATCCAGCAGCTCATAAGCACTGATGGCTCCGGGCTGGCCGGCAATCAGCTGCAGAATCGACTTTCGCTGAGACGTCATGCGCACACTGCGTGACAGACACAGCGCTTCTGCTTTTTTTAATAAAGTCTGAATATCAACAGATTGCATGACATCACCTTCCGCTAATCAATAAATATATGAACAGCCCACTCTAACATGAATTCCGGCAGAATAACCGGTATCCGCGCTATTTTGTCAAAAAAGGGCTGCCAATTCAGGGCAAATTATGGTGAGCTGTTGGTGCAAACACATAAAAAGCACATGATAATAAAACGGAGTCCTGAATGAGTATCGAAACGGTTCGTGCCTGGTTCGGCACACATGCCCCGGATGTTACGATTATTGAGACCACACAGCCGACTGCCACTGTCACTCAGGCAGCTGAAGTTCATGGTGTCCGTCCCGGTCAAATCTGCAAAACACTCTCTTTTAAGCTGACAGATGACAGCGCGATTCTGATTGTGATGGCAGGGGATGCCCGGCTGGATAATAAAAAATTCAAAACACAGTTCGGCTGCAAGGCCAAAATGCTGAATGCAGAGGAAGTGGTGCATTTCACCGGCCATCCGGTCGGGGGAGTCTGTCCGTTCGGGCTGCCGGTACCGCTGACCGTTTATGCGGATCATTCACTCCGTGAGTATGACACGGTATTACCTGCGGCGGGGTCGGCTAATTCCGCTGTCCGGCTGACACCTGCGCGGCTGGCGGAACTGACAAACGCACAGTGGCTGGATGTAACCACTCAGCCGGTATAAACAGACAGCACCGCATCAGCGGTGCTGCCACACACTCAGTGTTCCGGTGGCCGGGTCTCCGGCTCCGTATTTACACCGGCGTCGGTACTGCGGGGGATAACGTTATCATCATCCGGCAGGTGCTGGCGGGTAAAGAACAGCAGACTGTCTTCTATAAAGTAGTAAGGGGAGACGCCGAAGACCTGGGAGATCCTCAGAATAATTTCCAGTGAAATTTTTGTGCTGCCGATTTCGTAACGGGAGATTTGCTGTTGTGATACACCAATCAGATTGCCCAGTTCTGTTGATGTGACTCCGGTGATCCTGCGCATTTTGCGGATTTGCCCGCCGATAAGCTTGTACATCTCATTAATGCTGGTGTTCAGGTTATTATCTGTTTTATTACTCATTATCATCTGTCAGTCTGGTTAAACAATAATATATTAATGTTTGTCAAATTAAACTTATTCTTCATCACAACCCATTTCATCAAAAAAATAACTAACACTAATATTCAGGACGTCTGCAAGCATTAACAGTTTATCCAGAGGAATTAAGCTTGCTCCCGTTTCATAACGGGATAACTGCTGTTGTGAGATATTAATTTTTATTGAAAGCTCTTTACCTGTCAGACAGTTTTTCAGTCGCTGACATTTTATTTTGCCGCCAATAAACATTGCCAACTCATATTTATCATATATTGTCATAAATTATGAAGATAAACGGTTGTCATTAATAATGTTAAAATTTAACTTGACGTATTTATTTCCTCAAATAGTTTCTTTAAAAAGTATAATCGATACCCTTTTAATATGTAATAGATACAAAAAAGCAACAAATAATAAACAATAAAGACGAGAATACTACGTATTAACACTATAACCTCAGCGATTTCATGTTGTTACAAAGAATACCCGGTTTTTAACATCTTACATGAATGATGAGTAAGCGGAATATTCTGATATTTAGTCGGGATTATACCTAATATAAAGGTATTGATGCTGATTTTGAGTTCAAAATGGGTGATTTAACTACCTTTTCATGCTTTGGCGGAATGACAGACAACCCGGAAGTGTGATTGTTGTCTTACAATATGGCTGAAGATAGTTTGTTAAATTCTCTGAGGGTATTATGAGAAAATACAAAGGTTAAAATATCTGAATATTTCCATAAAATACATAAAATCAGGCGATAATATTTGTCAGTAATTGTATTGATATGTGTTATTTTGTTTACTTATAAAATAAGTAATATTGGCGTAAATCTATTCCTTCATTAAATAAAAAATCCAGGTTGATTGTAATTTTACTATATAATGAAATATACAGCATTGTTTTTTCTTTTAATTCACAGGTTTAGTTATAAGTGATGGTTGTAAAAAACAACAATTACGTGTATTTTCTGCTGTCGTCAGGTGATGAGTGAAATTTAACGGTATGCGGAATTTATTGCTTTTATTGTTAGTTATCGTGTTATTGGGACCATTGGGTATTGATCTTTATTTACCGGCTATTCCGGCAATTGCAAAAGGCCTGGGCAGCAGTGAGTCATTGATTCAGTCAACTATCTCGTTGTTTATTCTTGTATTAGGCTCAGGCCAGCTGATTTCCGGATACCTCGTGGATAAATTCGGCCGCAGACCGATGGCGATGGCGGGTATGGTATTGTATATCGCCGGTTCCCTGACAGCGGCCTTTGCGGTGACTCCGGGGATGTTTATTGCTTCCCGGTTAATTCAGGGAGCAGGTGTCTGCTGTACCTCTGTGGTTGCTTTTACCTGTGTCCGCGATTGCTTTAACGGCAATGAAGCGGCACGTGCTTTCGGCTTTTTAAACGGGACATTAAATATTGTTCCGGCGCTGGCGCCGCTGCTGGGCGGTATTATGGCGGAATATTACGGCTGGCGGCTGCCTTTTGGCTTCCTGGCGCTGTATGCTTTTATTCTGCTGATTCTGACGGCTAAATATCTGCCGGAAACCCGGCCGGAAAGCAGTGCTCAGCATAAAGAGAACCCGCTGAAGAGCCTCGTTTCTGTGCTGTTCAGCAAGCGGTTTTTGATCTTTTCCCTGGTGAATGCCGGGACAATGGGAATGGTATTAACGTATGTTTCCCTGGCTCCGGCGGTACTGATGGGCGACGCGGCACTCAGCCCGTTACAGTTTTCGGTTGTGTTCGGCGCTAACGGATTTTGGATTATGGGGATCAGTATGATCGCCAACCGGGTGATCCGCAGAGCCGGACGGCCTGTTTGTCTGGTTTCCGGTGGTGTACTGATGGTGCTGGGGGGCATTGCGCTGGCACTGAGCCCGGTACTGTTCTCCGCACAAATACAGAATCACTGGCTGATCTATATGCTGCCGGTGGCCGCAGCCTGTGCCGGGCTGGCCTTTATTATGGGACCGGCAACCAGCTATGCCCTGGAGCCTTATTCTGATAACGCCGGTGTTGCCTCTGCACTGGTGGGGTTTATGCAGATGGCGGGCGGCGCAGTGCTGACGCTGGTTGCTATCGCATCACCCTTACCGCCGAAAACTGCACTGGCCGTCACTATGCTGTGCGGCGCCCTGCTGGCATGGAATGCGTACCGGGTGAGTAAACCACTGAAAACCAGCAGTTACGCACCACCGGCGGCTATAAGAACCTTAACCGTTTCTCCGTGGCACCGATGCTGGATGGGATTTACTGTTCATAAATATCAATGGGATATGATTTTTCGGGGTGCTATTGGTGTCCTGACACCCCTGATTTATTCTGGTTTATTACTGCGTATTCAGGTGTGTGAATTCTTTTCTGGCCTTGGCTCTCTCTGATTCAATCCATTCTGCCAGGTCGCTAATGTGTACCATCCGGATCGATTTCTGGCTGGTGGTGTCCCGGTAAACCGGAAATGGCAGCTCACCTAAATTCGCTTTTTTATCTGCGTATGACTCGGTCATATTCAGGAATTTTTTTGCGACTACTGCCAGCGGGATCTGAGATGTTTCAAACTCCGCCATTAACAGGAATACAGTATTCATAGTTTTCTCTCCACACATCGCCGTATACGATTAGAGGTTTTTTAATAAATGCTGGTGGATTGCGACCACGTAATTCACCTGGTGCAATGCATCATCCAGTGCATTGTGTGCTTCACCAACAAACGGAAAATCTTTTTTCGGGTCGATGCCGGCATTGCGGCCAAGCTCGACAATGGTACGCACATCCCGGTCATTCCAGTGCTTCCAGAATGGAGTGATTGCGCAATTTTCGTATGCAGTACGCAGGATCACATTATCGAAATTACTTCCGTTACCCCACACCTGCACTCGTTCTTCACAGAATTCTGAAGCAAACGAACTCAGGCGGGTCAGCGCATCCGGCAGATCAATAGCTTTTTCGCTGTTAATAATCTCACTCCGGGCATTATCGCTTTTACCCAGCCACCACAGCACGGTGTCTGCGTCGATACTACCGCCGTATTTTTCGCTGCTGCGCAGGTCGATAATTTCATAAAAAAGTGCATCATCAGTTACACCGGAAACCATGTCGAACGGCACAGCGGCAATAGCCACGATAGCGGAATCAGGCTTGTTACCCATAGTTTCAAGGTCAATCATCAGATGTTTGAATTTGGTCATTGTTATCGTTCCCAGTTAATTTTCGATAGCCGGCAGAATATATGTCACCCGCAAGATTCATGGCTTTATCTCTGCTGTAATCTGTAAATGTGCGCTCAATAATTACGGATAGTGCAGTTATTTCTCTGACTTCTGCGTTTTTGCGCCATTCATCTGCCTTTTGCTTTGCAGTATCTACACAGTCAAAACACAGTTGCAGATGATCGCTAATAGCGAACATAGCTTCACCGCAGTCTTTGCGGCAGGCGGTACAGATGATTTTAACCTTTATTGACTTCATGCAGTCACCTGTCTGAATAAAATAACTTTATCTACAGCGGACTCAGCAATTTCTTTATTGGAAATCCGCTGACAGGCATATTGAATTGCTTCACACGCCCATGCGTAGTGATGTGTTGGTTTGAAATGTGGACTTAAATTTTCCCAATCCCACGGTGACGAGTGACCAGGCCATGAGTCGTCTTCCATGTCTGCCTCTGCTACGGCGCGGTAAAAAACATGCTCTGATATTCTTCCACTTGAATAATCAGATATAAGTGACTTTAACCGGCCGATACGTTCCGCAAATTCTCTGTATGATCTTTTAATTGCACTTAATGTATCTTTGTCGTCCTCACCTTCAATGGTATCTGCGAGCCACCCTTCTAATGACCGGCGATAAAATTCAAGAGTTGAAGATAAATCGACCTCTTTGTATGCCGCTGAAACCTCACTACGTCCTGAACCCATCTGTAATTTTTCAGCCCAGTACCCATAATCAATACTGTCGTGATTAAAGAACTGGATCATGTCGCGTATACGGCTAAAGGCCCACGTCCCCATATCACCGGTCATGAATAAATAACCAGGCACTGTCACAATATCGAACCAGTAGCACGAATTACGCGGATTGGAAAAATGATAATGCCGGTGCAGGCCATCTGATTTTATGCATGTCATTTCATGCAATTTTGTGTCGTTTTGAAAGCTCATAATCGTCGCCTTACTCAGCTGTCAGAATTTCAAACCGCGCCATAAACTGGTGATGTGCCTGCGGTGGTGTCAGTGGCTGGATAATGATGTCATCATGTGGCGGTGCTGAATTCAGCATCGGCCAGTGGCTGGCGGGGTCTATTTCAAAGTCACGCTTTTCGGTCGCCAGCATGACCAGATCAGCATAATGAACATCAACGGTCATTGCTGGTGGCAGTCCGAACTTTTCACGGATAACCGACTCTATGCGTTTTTCCACGGCCCTGTAGTCCGGCAGCATGGCTTTCAGCGGTGAGGGGATATCCTTGATATACGCCTCAGCTGCATCGTGCAGCAGGGCTTCCAGTGCGTATTCCGGTGGTACAATCTGGCTGACGTATACAGAGTGCTGAGCCACGGAATAGAAACTCTCCAGTTGCCCGGCAAAGCGGCATTCGTTTGACAGACCGCGAGCGATATCTTCGATACAAATCTGACCCGGAGTGATATTGGTGAAATCAATATGTTTTCCGGTACTGGTTGCTATATATGACATTTATCTCTCCACACAATTTAGATAATAAAAAGCCGTTACTTTTTATAAGTAATTAATTCCTTGGTGCTGGTAGTATTCGTTTAATTATTTTTCTTTGTACTTCAGTAAATCAATCAGAATGTTAATTGCATTTGATGTATAAAAGAGCATGAGTGCACATTCATGGCGATAACGAAACACACGGTCTTTATCATCAAATTCCATTTTGCTTATTGGCTTGATGCCTTTAAATATAAAGTTGTCAGTTAATTTAAAGGTAATATCTCCGGTTGACAGCTCAATCATTGAAACGTTGAAATTATTATTCAGGCTTTCTTCCAGCTCACCACGAACAGAATAAAAATCAGTATCGTATTTAACGACTTCTTTTTTCTTATCCAGCTTGCGCTCCAGTAAGAAGAAACTACCAACCTCAAGGTTATCACCAAAGCAGTCACCGGAGTCTTTATCGTTCAGCATATTATCAAGTCGGGCTGTAACCCCTTTTGAAACGCCGTCGCTATGGATTGTTTCGGTTTTTACTGATCCACAGGCTTTAACGAGGGAAGAAATAACCATGCTGGCGTGACGTTTCCGTGAGGTTGCAACAACAAGAAACTGATTCTTTTCGCTGTACAGCGCCAGGACGTGCGTACTTTTGACGAATGCACGCTTAAGTAGCTCTGCACAGGTTGTTTCTTTGAGCGCCATTGCGTCAAACTCAATACCTTCGTCCTGTAATTTTTGTGATCGGTCGTGCAATTCTCGCGCAATAACAGATTTTGGCAGTATTTTTTCATCAATGCGATATGACAATAAAAAACCACCTTCAATCGGGGTAACAACTTCATTTGTTACTATATTTGGAATAAACCCACAACTGAAATAGTGAGATTCCAAAATATCAGTAAATAAACATTCTGATAAGTGCTTACTTAATGGTTTACTCTTCACACAGTTATTCAGATACGCAGCCGTTACTGCGGTTGTACTGTTAAAGCACAGCGGTCTTCCCACTTGGCAATGTCTTCATCAAAGCGGTCCAGAGCACGCTCGTGATCGCGGATTGCTCTTTCGCGTTCTGTACGGAGTGATTGCAGTTTGTGAAATGCCTGGGCTTTTTCGGTGATCCACGCGGCAACATCGTCTACTGACATGTTGTTAGTGGTGATGATTGGTTCGGTTTGCATTTGTCACCTCATGTAATAATTGGTACCTGTTGTATGAAACTAAAAGTACCTTATGTTACATTGGTGGTCAATAGGTAATGTGAAAAAAGTTACATTACCTGTTTGGTTGGCGGGCTAGATATTTTGAATAACCTGAACGACCCTGCCGATAATTCGGCAATTCCCGTTTACGATAATTGGTTTGAAGTTGGGGTTTAGTGGAACGAGGTAGGTGTATGGAGCATCCCAAACTAGTTTTTTTATGGTTGCTTCCGAAGATCCATCAAGCATTGCAACAACAATTTTGCCATATAGATCATCGTGGCATCCGTATTCAGTTTCAACAATGACGGTTGACCCTTCTGGGATGGTAGGGGATCCCATTGGGTTTGTCATTGAATCACCTTTAACATCAAGGCCAAAAGCACTATCTGACACTCTCGCTGTGGTGTTAACCCATCTCATCACATCATCGATAGTTGCTGCTGAGTAAGTCGATGTCCATTCTCCAGCCTGGACTGCCGAAATGACAGGAATTTGTCTGACGGTTACGGGCTTTCTTGTGGATACCAATTCAGAGGAAAGTGGTTCATTTTCTCCAAACAATAACCATTCTGGGGAGACGTTAAGAGTTTTAGCCAGCATATGGAGATTTTCTCCGTCTGGTTTTGTCACCCCGGTTTCCCACTTGGTTATAGACACACGCGAAACCCCTAGAATTTTTGCAAGGGATTGCTGGGTCATGTTGAGCTGCAATCTGCGAGCTTTTATTCGTTCGTTCATGTTTATTTTCATGTAACCAATGTTACATCACAATGATGTGAAATGTGTTTGCATATCAATGTACCTTTTGTTACCTTTGTCCGTACCATAAATTCAAGGAGCCAACAGATGTTAAAACAAGACGTTCTTATTTTTTTTGGCGGAGTGCAAAAGACGGCAAGGGCACTAAATATAAGCCACCCGGCAGTGTGTCGCTGGAAAAGCGTGATTCCAGAGAAGCAGGCACTAATTATCGATCGCATCACGAAAGGGAAATTAAAGTATTCCCCAGCCCTTTACCAACAGCATAGCAGCACTGAAAAGCACGGTTAACTACAACCCAACCTGAAAGCGAGTAGGCAATGAAGAATGAATCACTGAAAGAAGTCGTAAGAGAGATGTGCAGCGCTACTAATGGTGGGCGTGAAGTTA
>PPYF01219541.1_pt1 | contig 26749 bp, 23 predicted proteins | sample 1559871 | NCBI WGS metagenome assembly PPYF01 (sample SAMN08240021, study PRJNA423297) | Human gut metagenome, whole genome shotgun sequencing project. | reverse complement strand
TGGCCTCGGAGCAAGGTTTGGATGCGAGCGCTTAAAGCGAGCATTCAAACCGCCGCGACTAAAGTCACAAATATAGGGGTTAGACTCTCTTCGGGGGCGTCTCCTTTGCCTGCGGCAAATTCCTATTTTTGTAACACTTTTGTTATACATTCTTATCCCACCTGTAAAGAAAAATAACACTTCTGTTATGGTACTTCCACAGCAAAAATATTATAATAAAATTATAAGAAATGTAGTACAGAAGATAGCATTTAAAGCACATTAAAAAAGCATTTAAATAGCGTATTATCTACACCACATTCCAAGTTCAAAAGGCAGGAGGGATTCCCTATGAAGAAAAGATTAAGTACAATTTTAGCCACATTACTCATGACAGTAACACTTATTCCATTTGCTCCAGTACATGCAAAGGCAGCATCAGCAGATGTGACCAGACAGATGGCAGGGAATCGTCAGATAAAGGATATCAGTAAGAAGATGACAGCATATACGACAGCGATGAACATAAGCGTATGGTCCACTACCAAGCCAGTAAAGATGAAGCTTAACGATAATCAGAAGTTATCCATCGCCGTATTTGTAAGATATAATTACAAAGGTGACTACAGCTACACAGCGAAGGAGCTTCGTTCCGAGACTAAGAAGCTTTTTGGTAAGAGCGCTTCTGTCAGCAAGATTAAGAGCAGCAAGAAAAATAAGAATCAGGCAATGTTCGTATGTAGCTCCGACAGTAAGTTCTATAAAGATCCATACATGTACTGTGGCGGAGACTTTGGAGATACGATTCCAGATTGTAAGATTAAAAAGGTTGTACGCACTGGTAAGAATACCTACACAGTAACGACACAGAACAGATATGGAACCTACGGAGAGAAAGGCAGAACCAATATTGGAACAACAACACTGAAGCTTAAAAAGACAGCAACAGGATATGTTGTGAAGGGTATTAGTTATCAGTATAATGGGAGATAAGTAATATAATAATTATAAATTGTAGAAGAGGAGAATGCAGTTAAGCATTCTCCTTTATTTTATAGTATTACAACCAGAAAACCCATGGTCTTTAGACCGTGGGATGAATGGCGTCAGATATAGAGAACATATATTCACTGAAAATATGGTCTTTAGGTAAAATATATACTATAATATATATACAGGAACATTTTGCTTCCGAGTCTTCGAAAGGAGAAAACCGTATGTATCTTACAGTGAAACAACAAGTGAAACATCTGTCTAAGGAAGATTATCTTACAATTAAAGAACTCTGTCATACTGCCAAGAATCTTGCGAATGAAGCAATCTACAACGTGCGTCAGTATTACTTTACAGAAGGTGAATTTCTCAAATACGAGAAGAATTATGTCCTTTTAAAGAATAGTCCTAACTACAAAGCACTAAACTCCAATATGGCACAACAAATACTTAAAGAAGTCGATGGTTCATTTAAGGCATTCTTTGGGCTGCTGAAGCTTGCAAAGCAGGGCAAGTATGCTTTAAAAGATTGCAAATTACCACACTATCTTCCTAAAGATGGATATACAACCCTTGTCATAGGTTTTGTAAGACTTAATGGTAACAAGCTGATACTTCCATTCTCAAATAGTTTTAGGAAAACTCATAAGATTATTGAAATTACGATACCACCTGTACTACTAGATAAAAAAGTTAAAGAGATACGTATTATACCTAAAGCTAATGCAAGGTTCTTTGAGATTCAGTATATCTATGAAGCTGAATGTGTTCAAAGAAATCTTAACACTGATAATGCACTTGCTTTGGATTTAGGTATAAATAATCTTGTAACCGCAGTATCAAGTAATGGTAAATCTTTCATCATTGACGGCAGAAGACTAAAATCTATCAACCAATGGTTCAATAAGGAAAATACCCGTTTACAGTCCATTAAAGATAAACAACACTTTGGCAAAAAGACTACCAATCGTCAAAAAGCTATAGCCCGTGACCGCAACAACAAGGTTAACGACTACATGAACAAAGCAGCTCGAAAGGTTATAGACTATTGCATCAACAATGATATAGGAACACTCGTTGTTGGCTATAACGAAACATTTCAGTGTGGCAGCCATATGGGTAAGCAGAACAACCAGAATTTTGTAAATATTCCTTATGGTCAGTTGCGAAGTAAACTTGAATATCTGTGCGAACTGAACGGTATTATATTTGTAAAACAGGAAGAATCCTATACATCAAAATCTTCGTTTTGGGATAAAGATGATATTCCTGTTTACAATACTGATAATCCCAAAGAGTATCAGTTTAGTGGAAACAGAGTGCATCGTGGTCTTTACAAAACAGCAGATGGTAGAACATTCAATGCTGATGTCAACGGTGCGTTAAATATCATGCAAAAAAGTAGCGTTGTGGATATGAATATCCTATACGGTAGAGGCGAAGTGGACACGCCTGTAAGAATAAGGATTGCCTAACTTGTTAGGTGGAAACTTAAATATCAAACTTCTTAAATAGAGCCGTTAGGCTCTTAGAAGCCCATTACCTTTAGGTGATGGGTAGTTCACCTGTGAATTTTGAACAGCTTATTGATGGCAGACTTAGAGAGACTGCAAATACATGTGGACTGTAACTTAAAAATCAATGGGACAGTCCACTATAGGAATGTTATCGTTGAAAACGATACTTTCAATATTTCTAAGGAAAATTTCTAAAAATTATTTCCAATCCCCTGCCCATTCTATTTCCTGTATACAAAATAGTAAAAAACTGATAACAAAGCAACAAAATGAAGTAAACTTTTGGTGGAAAATTGAAAATATAGTCTGACTTTACTAAAAATAACTAGATTAAAACGTTGAAATTAGGCATATTTAGGAATATGATAAAAATGAAATATATGGTATACTTTATTTATTATGAAGAGCGGTATACTTTTTGATTTTTAATAAGAAAAAGTTACAGCAGTTCCGGAATATTTTAATTTATATTCAGGATAGGAATTCTATCCAAATTATTACTTGCAGAAGAAGTATGAGAAAAACGATTATCAGATAAAGGAGAAAGACTGGATTTCGCGGGGATGGAAATTCTTTTACTTCATTTGATAATCAGCACAAGAAACAGGATTGGGGAAAGTATATGTATAAGAAAAGTGTACAGGGCTGGCTAAAGCACCTGGATTTTATAATCTTAGACGTGATATGTCTGTGGATTTCTTTTACGATGGCGTTTGGAATACGCCATAGAAACCTGGAGATACTCACGAATTCTTTATACCGTGATATGATATGGAGCATCGCACTCCTGGACATCGTGGTTATCTTTTTTTTCGATTCATATAAGAATGTTTTAAAACGAGGCTTTTATCAAGAATTCACCATGACATTAAAACATGATATTTTGCTAACGCTGAGTTCAGTGTTTTATTTATTCTTATTTAAAGAAGCAGATGATTATTCCAGACTTGTTATAGTATATACAGGGTTTATTTATCTGATCATCAGTTATGTAGCTCGTAATCTGTGGAAGGCCTTTCTACATAAGTGCCTTGTGGAGATCGGAAATCGTTCCCTTTTAATCGTTACATCCGCCCAGAATGTAAATGATGTGATCGATAACATTAAGAATAAGAATTATGCAGATTATTTTGTAAAAGGAGTATGTATCCTTGATAAAAAAGCAAAAGGCAGCATAATAGACGGTGTGCCTGTTGTGGCAAATGAGGATGATCTCACAGAATATGTTTGCCGTGAATGGGTAGATGAAGTATTTGTCAATATATCAGAAAGTGAACCATATCCCTCAGAACTTCTTAACAAGTTCACAGAAATGGGAGTGGTCGTTCATATGAAGCTTGCCAAATCGCAAAACCTTCTTGGAAAGAAGCAGTTCGTCGAGAAGCTTGGAACCTACACCGTTCTCACTACCAGTATTAACAATATTACTCACAGGCAGCTTATAGTGAAACGAGGCTTAGACATCGCAGGAGGACTCCTGGGGTGTCTATTTACGGCTATTCTGTTCATCTTTATCGGACCAGCCATCTATCTGCAGTCTCCCGGACCTATCTTTTTCAAACAAACGAGAGTAGGAAAGAACGGGAAAAAGTTCCAGATGTATAAGTTCCGGAGTATGTATATGGATGCAGAAGAACGGAAAGCCGAACTGATGGCAGAGAATCGTGTCCAGGACGGCATGATGTTTAAACTCGACTTTGACCCTCGTATTATTGGAAGCAAAAAGCTTCCGGACGGAACGGTCAAGAAAGGAATCGGGAACTTTATAAGAGACTGGAGTATCGATGAATTCCCACAGTTTTTTAACATCTTAAAGGGAGATATGTCGCTGGTAGGTACTCGTCCACCAACTGTAGATGAGTGGGAGAAATACGAGCTCCATCACCGTGCTCGTCTCGCAGCGAAACCAGGACTTACCGGAATGTGGCAGGTTAGCGGACGAAGCAACATTACGGACTTTGAAGAAGTCGTGGAACTGGATAGAGAGTACATAAGCCACTGGAGCATGGGACTGGACTTTAGAATCCTACTGAAAACGATACAGGTAGTGTTTAAAAAAGAAGGGTCGATGTGAGGAAAGAGGTACTTTCAGTTTCAACTAATGTCTACTCAAGAAACCGCAGGTTCGTTAGAAAACTGAGGGTGAAAGGGGAGCGCATTAAAGTTTTGCGAAAGAGAATAAAGGGAAACATAATTACGGCATTGAGAGGATATGATAGCAAGACACAACACGTAGCTATGTGAGTTGCGATAAAAAGAGAAATATCATCCTTTGGAATGCATAACATTAGGTAACTTGGGGCATAAACCCAATAAGGATGGAGGAATAAATTATGGGAAAATTTGATTATTTAGTGGTGGGTTCTGGTCTTTACGGAGCAATTTTTGCACACGAAGCTAAGGTGCACGGAAAATCAGTTTTAGTAGTAGATAAGCGTCCTAATATTGCAGGCAATGTTTATACTGAGAACGTTGAGGGTATCAACGTCCACAAGTACGGTGCTCACATTTTTCATACTAATAATAAAAAAGTTTGGAACTACATTACACAGTTTGCAGAATTTAATCGTTTCACAAACTCACCTGTGGCAAATTATAAGGGCGAGTTGTATTCACTGCCTTTTAATATGTATACCTTCAACAAAATGTGGGCAGTTGTGACTCCAGAGGAAGCTGCTGCTAAAATCGAAGAGCAACGCAAAGAGATTACAGGTGAACCGCAGAATCTGGAAGAACAGGCTATTTCCCTTGTCGGTCGCGATATCTACGAAAAGCTCATCAAAGGATACACCGAGAAGCAGTGGGGACGTGACTGTAAAGAATTGCCAGCTTTTATTATCAAGCGTCTTCCAGTTCGTCTGACTTTTGATAATAACTATTTTAATGCACTGTATCAAGGAATCCCTGTTGGCGGATATACCAAGATGATTGCAAACTTGTTGGATGGCATTGAGGTCCGTTTAAACACAGATTATCTGGAGAATAAGGCTGAGCTGGATGCATTGGCAGATAAGGTTGTATATACTGGACCGATTGATGCTTACTTTGATTACAAGTTAGGCACGCTGGAATACAGATCTGTCCGCTTTGAAACAGAAATTTTGGATAAGTCTAATTTTCAGGGTAATGCGGCGGTAAACTATACAGATAGCGAAACTCCATGGACTAGAATTATTGAACACAAATGGTTTGAATTCGGAAAAGATGAAGGCGGCAACGAACTGCCGAAGACAATTATTAGCCGAGAGTATAGCTCTGAGTGGAGACCTGGTGATGAGCCTTATTATCCAGTTAATGACGAAAAGAATGGTGCTCTGTATTTGAGGTATAAGAAACTTGCTACTCAAGAAGAACGTGTGATTTTTGGTGGTCGTCTTGGTGAGTACAAGTATTATGACATGGATGCTACTATAGCTTCCGTATTAGATAAGTGTGAAAAGGAGTTGGGAGAATAAAATGGCAAAGAAAAAGATTTTAATGGTCTGTGAAGCTTTTGGAGGTGGCGTATTTACCTACGTATCTCAGCTCTGCAACGATATGGTGGATGATTTTGACGTCTATCTTGCGTATTCCCTCAGACCGCAGACCCCTAAGAATTACAAAGATTTTCTGAATCAGAGAATACATCTGATTGAAATGAAAAATGTAGGAGTTAAGGGCTTAACTAATTTGAAAAGTGATATTGTGGCAATTAAGGAACTACGTCAGATTGAAGAGGATGTGCAACCAGATGTGATTCACTTGCATTCTTCTGTTGCAGGTGGTTTAGGTAGACTTGCATATAAGGGGAAGAATAATGCCGTTGTATATACACCTCATGGCTATGCACACATTCTTATGGGTTCAGGAAAGAAGAGCAAAGTCTATAAGTTTGCAGAGAAAGTTCTTGGTAACCGAGCACTTACACTTACTTGCTGTGAAAGCGAAGATGAGGAAGCAAGGAAATTCTCTAAGAGAACGGCTTATATTGAAACTGGCGTAAATCTAGCGGATCTTTCGGTATCTCTCGATGGTATAAAGCCTGTAAAAAATGATAAGTTCACAGTATTTACCCTTGGTCGTGCGTGTGTCCAGAAACAGCCCCAGCTTTTTAATAGAATCGCTGAATTAGTACCGGATGCAAGATTTGTTTGGATTGGTAATGGTGAACTTGAAAATGAATTAAGCGCACCCAATATTGAAGTGACGGGATGGAAACCTCGTAAGGAAGCGCTAGCAATGGCTAAAGGTGCAGAGGCATTTGTTTTGTGTAGTCTTGGTGAGGCTATTGCGATGAGCCTTATTGAAAATATGTACATCAAAAAATTGATTCTTGTTAGTAATACGATGGGAAATAAGAGCGTTATTAATAATGGTGTTAATGGATATGTATGTAATAAGGCTGAAGAATATGCTGAACATATAAAAGCTGCTATGAAGGAATTTCCTAAAGAACTTCCTGAAAGAGCATATCAAGATGTTTTTGAAATTTACAATACACATATCATGAAGAAGAAATACATCAAATTCTATAATAATGTTATGGAAGGTAGATACTGATGGTAAAAAGTATAAATAATTTAGTTTCTATTATTGTTCCTATATATAAAGTGGAAAAAGATTTGTTAGCTTGTGTGCAAAGTATTTGTAATCAGACTTATGCAAACTTAGAGATTATTCTTGTTGATGACGGTTCTCCAGATAATTGCGGACGAATGTGTGATGAATTTGCAAGAAATGATGCCAGAATAAAGGTTATTCATAAAATTAATGGTGGGTTGTCACAAGCTCGTAATACAGGAATGAAAATTATGACAGGAGAGTATATTACATTTGTTGATAGCGATGATATTTTAGAAAATGACTTTGTTGAAGAAATGTTGAGAATAATTAATAAATATAAAGCGCAAATTGCAATTTGCAAGAATTCGACATTTGAAAAGGGTAAATCATTTAATAATGACCCTGTAGAAATAAATGAAAGGTGCTTTAATGCGGCGGAAGCAATAAAGAATATGCTGTATCAAAAGGATTTTGATGTTGCAGCTTGGGGTAAAATGTATCACAAAGATACCATGTTTGGAATTTCTTTTCCGGATGGATTAATTCATGAAGATATCCCTACAACTTATAAGGCATTGCTTAGGTGTCAGAAAGTTGCTTTCACAACGCGGGAGTTATATAGATATCAGATTCGAAAAGAAAGTATAGAAAATCAAAAATTTACTATCAAAAAAATGGATTGCATAAAATCTGCTCAAATGATGTTGGACGATATAATACTGAATTATCCTGAACTTTTGCAAGCTGCCAGAAGTAGATATGTAGCTGCAAATTTCCATATTTTGGCACAGATCAAGGATGATATACCGGAAAAGGAATTAATTATTAGAAATATAAAACGGGTGAGAAAAGATGTTATTAGAGATAAAGCTGCCTCAATTCGAGTTAGAGGAGCATGTCTATTAAGTTATTTAGGGTTCGGCACCACAACAGCCGTTTTGAATTTAATGAAATAGTAGATGATAGTTTTTGAAAGGAATGGCTAATCATTTAAGATTGAGCTTATTGGAATAATATGAAAATTTGTGCTGTAGTAGTGACATATAATAGAAAAGAATTGCTTGAAAAACAAATAATTGAAATTTTATATAATCAAGAGTTGAAAATTGATGCATATTACGTGATTGATAATTGCAGTACCGATGGTACAGGAAGATTTATTGAAAAGTATGAGGGAACTGCAATAAAGTATTGTAGGACAAAAAGTAATTGTGGTGGTGCCGGTGGATTTTCTTATGGTTTGCAGTGTGCCTTTGAGAATGGATATGATTGGTACATTTTAATGGATGATGATGGACGTCCTATGGATAAAGATTGTTTTGAAAATATGAAGAGACATATTGTAGAAAATAGATATGATTCACAAGAGCCGTATCTTTTAAATTCTCTGGTATTGAGTGATAATGACACACTATCGTTTGGGCTTGGACATATAGAAAGAGTATTTGAGTTGAATTCTGTTGTTACAGGAAATGAAGTCGTTGATATGATTAATCCTTTTAATGGAACATGGATTTCTAATGGCTTAGTTGAAAAAATAGGCTTTCCTAATGGAAGTTTCTTCATTAAGGGAGATGAGAATGATTATTTAAGAAGAGCGCAGAGTATAAGTGCATTTGTGGCTACGGTTATAGATTCAAGGTATTTTCATCCAAAGCTAAGTGGCTACAAGAAGAAAAAAGTTTTTGGGAAAGAAATGTATGTATACATTGAACCAGCTTGGAAAGAGTATTATTCAGTGAGAAATTATACATTTTCTTTTTTGCAATTTGGAAAGAAGAAAGATGCCATACTATTTTTAATTAAAAGAATATATTGTTGCATGGTATGTAGATGTAATAAGTTGAAAGTGATAAAAATGCTTTTCAAAGGATATCAAGACGGAAAAAAGGGAAGGCTTGGTGCAACTATTAAACCTTAATTCAGTATAGCTAGGAATGGATGATTGATATGATAAATGAAGTAGTAGCGTTGGTAGGGAGATTAACAGTATATAGCGGGATGTTTATATCATCACTCTATTTTGTGAATCAGGCAGATAAGACTAAAAGTAAGAGAAAGTTTATTTTACTTTCTCTACTTGCACTGATAATTCCATGTTTGTTTGCAGCATTTAGAGGAGAAAAAGTAGGGACAGATGTTCTTCAATATGCAAAACCTTATTATCTGGGTGCCTTGAATTCAAGTAGCTTACAGTCATTTTTGATTCAAGGTTCTGCGGAAACAGGATATGAAGTATTCATGTTTTTTGTCACAAAAATTTTTAAAAATTTCACTGCAATACTTTTTTTTACAGAGGCATTAATTATAGGTCCAATATATATCGTTTCTATTAAGAATAGAAAGAATTGCCCTATGTGGGTGACAGTACTTGTCTATTATATGATATTTTACATTGCCTCTTTTAATTTTATGCGACAGTCAATTGCCGCTGCATTACTTTTACTTGCTTACTTTGAGTTGGTAGAAAAAAAATGGATAAAATTTATCATATTGATTTCTTTAGCTCAATCGTTTCATAATACTGCATTTATTGGAATTGCAATTATTCTATTTGGAGTATGGTTTTATAAAATTCAGAGTAAGCAATTAAGAATATTTGTATTTACGATTTCATGTATATTTCTGATCGTGGCTTTACAAGGATGGCAGAATATTTTGATGTGGGCGATTAATGATGTAAACATACTTCCAAGACGGTTTATTACATATATTAATATATTCACTGGAGGACAGAATCAAAATAGTTATTATTTTTTTCTGACTACAAGTAATTATATTGAACTTTTTTTTAGATGGATTTTGTATTTGATTCCACTTTTTTGTTGCAAGCATAGTAAGAGGCAATCTAACTTATACAACTCAGCTAATATTATTCTTCTTATGTCTGTAGTAGTTTATACAGTACTGTTTGTGCTATTTCATACGAGCTATGCTGTTAGAATTACTTGGTATATGGAATATTTCTTTATTGTTTGGTTGCCAATGTCGTACTCAAAACTACAAGAAAATAACGTTAAGTTTGGAGTGGTTTATAGAAATACAGTTTGCATGTTTATGACTATATTGGGGTATTGGTTTTGTGGATATATGATTTTAGGATGGCATGGAACTCTTCCATTTTACTTTTCCCTTTAAATCAATAATTCAATACAAGATATAATGACTATAATATACTTTTAGTTTTGTTTTAAGAGGGGAGAATTTTGAAGAAAGATTCATAAAATTAATAAATTTATGGCATGACATTATTTGGAAGGAGTATTTAGATGAAATATGTAGTTACCGTTATATGTATGACATATAATCATGAAAAATATATAGAAAAAACATTAGATGGTTTTTTGAAACAAAAAACTTCATTTCCAGTTGAATATATAATCAGAGATGATGCATCAACAGATAATACGGCAAATATTTTACATGAGTATGAACGTAAATATCCCGGATATTTTAATATTATTTATGAAAAAGAAAATCAGTATAGCAAAAATTTGATTCCTTATTTTTCACAAAAAGTAATAATGGAAACAAAAAGTAAATATGTTGCATTATGTGAAGGGGATGATTATTGGTGCGATGAGGACAAACTGCAGAAGCAAGTTGATTTGATGGAAAAAAATTCGTCAGCATCATTTTGCGTACATGCAAATTACGAGTTAAATGATAAGACAAAAAAAATGAAAGAACGGCATCCATATAAAAAAACAGGCGTTTTATCAATAGAAGAAGTAATGATTGAACCAAATGGGATGCCAGCGACCTGCTCAATGTTAATGAGGACTGACCATATAAATCAGTATCCTGTTTATGACTTACCGTGTCCTGTTGGAGATAGAAGTAGAAGGATGTTTTTGATTAATAAAGGGCCAGCATTATATATTGATGAGTTGATGAGTGTATATAGAGTAAATAATACAAATTCTTTTGGTGGTCATTTATATAACTATAATAAAAGCATAAAATTAGTAAACGATATGAACAATTTTTTTGATTTATATAATAAATATACAGGTTTTAAATATGATTCATATATAAAATTGTTAAAAGAACGAGAAATGATATCTCATTATATTAGGTTTAAGCAGTATGATCAAATAGTAAAAACAGAATATTATAAAGAAAAATACACATTAATAAATAAAATTAAACTTTTTATTAAATGGAGACTGTCACCAATATATGTTATTTATCAGAAGAAAAATAAGATATGATATATATATGAACTGTTGCAAAAAATGAAAGGGATTTTCAAAATAATTCTGAAGCAAGATGAATAGAATGTGTTTGATTTTGTATAAATATTTCGAGAATTAGTTTTTGAGTAAATTGGTAAAAGATAGATGAATACTAAAAATAAAGTTTTTTCAAATATGGTTTGGCGTTTTGCAGAACGATGTGGAGCACAAATAGTAACCTTTGTTGTTTCTATTGTTTTAGCACGTCTTTTAGCACCAGAAGCTTATGGGAAGATAGCTTTAATTACTGTGTTTACTACAATCTTACAAGTATTTGTGGATAGTGGATTGGGTACCGCATTAATTCAAAAAAATGATTCAGATGATTTAGATTTTTCATCTGTATTTTACTTTAATTTTGTTGTATGCATCATTTTATATGCAGGGATGTTTATTGCTGCACCTTTTATTGCAAAATTTTATAATGATATTTCACTTACACCTATTATTCGAGTAACCAGTTTAACAATTATTATTTCTGGTGTAAAAGGAATTCAGCAATCTTATGTATCAAAAAATATGCTTTTTAAAAAGTTTTTTTATTCTACATTAAGTGGTACTGTTTTTTCGGCTTTTTTAGGAATTTGTCTAGCTTATGCAGGTGCAGGAGTATGGGCGATTGTTGCACAACAGTTGTCTAATACTGCAATAGATACATTGATTTTATGGATTACTGTTAAATGGCGTCCTAAAAATCTGTTTTCTTGGGAACGCCTTAAGAACTTATTATCATTTGGATGGAAGATGCTTGTTTCAGCTTTATTAGACACTGTATATACAAATATTCGTAGCTTAGTTATCGGTAAGATGTATTCTGCCTCAGATTTAGCATTTTATAACCAAGGAGATAAATTACCAAGTGTTATTGTTAATAATATTAATGCATCTATAGACAGTGTTCTTCTTCCAACCTTAGCAAAAGAGCAAGAAGATAGAGAACGTGTGAAAAATATGACGCGCCGCGCGATAAAAACTAGTACATATATTATGGCTCCACTTATGATGGGATTAGCATTTTGTGCTAAACCACTTGTGCAAATAATACTTACTGAAAATTGGTTACGTTGTGTTCCATTTTTGCAAATCTTTTGTATTGCATATATGTTTCAACCTATTCATACTGCTAATCTGAACGCTATTAAAGCAATGGGGCGAAGTGATTTATTTTTGAAATTGGAAATCGCAAAAAAAACTGTTGGAATGATTGTACTTGTTTCTACAATGTGGTTTGGTGTAATGGCGATGGCATATAGCCTATTATTAACTAATTTAACAGGAATGATAATAAATTCATGGCCAAATAAAAAATTGTTAAATTATAGTTTTAAAGAACAGATGATTGATATTTTTCCGACAATCAGTCTAGCAATAATTATGGGAATAACCATTTCAGTTGTTGGATTTTTACGATTACCCGATTTTTTAACACTAATTATTCAAGTGCCATGTGGTGCTTTTATCTATATAGTAGGTTCTAAAATTTTACATTTGGATTCCTTTGAATATTTACTGCAAATAGTAAAATCTTTTATTGAAAAAAAATAGAGCTGTTATTAGTTTTTTATTTTGATGAAAAGAGGTAATAATTATGTCTAATATTTTGGTTACAAGATCATCAATGCCTTCATATGAAGAATATTGTGAAGAAATTAAAGATCTTTGGGAAAGTCACTGGCTCACAAATATGGGGGAGAAACATAAAGAATTACAAAAATCACTAGAAAAATATCTAGGAATTCCGCATATTGCATTATATACAAATGGGCATCTTGCATTAGAAAATGTTCTTGCTGCATTAAATCTACCAAAGGGCGGAGAGGTAATCACAACACCGTTTACTTTTGCTTCCACGACACATGCAATTGTAAGAAATAATTTAGTTCCTGTATTTTGCGATATTAAAGAAGATGACTATACGATTGATACGGAAAAGTTAGAATTATTGATAAATGATAATACAGTTGCTATTGTTCCAGTACATGTATACGGAAATATGTGTGGTGTAGAAGAGATTGATCGTATTGCGAAGAAGTATGGATTAAAAGTTGTTTATGATGCAGCACATGCTTTTGGGGTTAAATACAAGGGGGTTTCATCTGCTTGCTTTGGAGATGCTGCTATGTATAGCTTCCATGCAACGAAGGTATTTAATACAATTGAAGGTGGATGCGTATGTTTTAAAGATGATGCGTGGGTACAACTTTTGAATGATATGAAAAATTTTGGTATTCATGGTCCGGAGTCGGTTCAATATATTGGTGGAAATGCTAAGATGAATGAATTTCAGGCTGCAATGGGTATTTGTAATTTGAGGCATTTAAATGATGAAATTGCAAAGAGGAAGAAAGTTGTTGAAAGATATAGAAGCAGACTTGAAGGTGTAGAGGGAATTAAATTATCGGTTATTCAGAATGATGTGGAAAGTAACTATGCGTATTTCCCAGTTGTTTTTGATGGATATAAATATACAAGAAATGAAGTTTTCGAAAAGTTGTCAGAAGTAGGCATTGGAGCAAGAAAATATTTCTTCCCGCTGACTAATAGTTTTGAATGCTATCGAAATTATCCTACAGCAGGAACAGAAAAGACTCCTGTTGCCCAGCACATGGCACTTAGAGTATTAACTTTACCTTTATATGCAGATTTGATATTAGATGAAGTAGATAGAATTTGTGACGTGATTTTAGGAGATTAATAAATGAAGAAGATATTATTATTGGGTGGTTCTGCTCAGCAAATAGTAGCAATCAAAACTGCTCAAAAGCACGGTTATTATACAGTTTTATGTGATTTCCTTCCTGATAATCCAGGACAATATGAAGCAGATAAGTTTTATCTTGTAAGCACTACAGATAAGGAAGCTGTTTTAGAGGTGGCAAAAAAGGAGAATATTAATGGTGTATTAGCTTATGCTTCAGATCCTGCTGCTCCAACAGCAGCTTATGTTGCTGAAAAATTAGGATTGCCTACTAATCCATATAATTCAGTTGAAATATTATGTAATAAGGATAAATTTAGAGAATTTCTTAAGAATAATGGGTTTAATGCACCAATATCTGAAGGGTATAGTAATAATGATGTTGATACATCATTGTTTACTTTGCCTGTAATTATTAAACCAGTTGATTCTTCTGGGTCAAAAGGAGCTACTGTTTTAAGAGATTGGAATGGTGTGAAAGATGCATGTAATTTTGCATTTGCATTTTCGCGTTCTCACCGTATTATTGTCGAAGAATATATAGAAATGAAACATAAGTATCTTATTGGAGGAGATATTTTTGTATATGATGGGAAAGTTATATTGTGGGGGTTGCTGAATTGTCATAGAGACCCTTTAGTAAATCCACTTGTTCCGGTTGGAAAGAGTTATCCATTACTTCTTGATGAACAGGATAAATTAGAAGTGGAAAATACGTTACAATCTATGGTTGATAAACTTGGGATTAGATTTGGATCAGTAAATGTTGAATTAGTTGTAGATAAGATGGGAAAAGTATGGCCTATAGATGTAGGTCCTAGAGCAGGCGGTAATATGATTCCTGATTTACTAAGCTTTATATTTGATGTTGATGTAGTTGAAATGGCTGTGTTAACAGCAATGGGAGAAAAAATTAACAATAAAGTACATAATGGGATACCATTTTATGCAACTCATAACTTACATACTAATCAAACTGGAATTTATAAGACTATTAATTTTTCTAAAGAGTTAGATGAAAGAATAATTAAAAAATGTTTTTATAAGAAATCAGGAGACCATGTAGAATATTTTGATAATGCTGCAAAAGCACTTGGAATTATTTTTATGAAATTTGATACTAAAGATGAAATGGAAATAATTTTAGGAAATATAAATATGCATTATAAAGTATTGTTGGAGGAAAAATTATATGATTGAAATTTCTAATCTTCGTAAAGAAAGTTGTGAAGGATATACAAAACTTATTGTTGATATAAATTCAGATATTGAACGACTTGATAATGAAAAACAAATTTGGGTTTCTGTTGAAGATAAATATGCATATATGTTAAATGATGTTACTTATGATTGCTGTTTAACTCTTCCAGTTTATATGGCGATGTATTATAAAACTGATTTATGTATAAAAGGAAAAGTTTCAAAAAAATTATATAGAAATATAGTAGATTATGTTTCATATATTTTGGAGAGTTTTTCAAATGAATTGAAACCAGTTGATATATATGTAGAAGGATATGACGATATTGAAGGTTTGCAAGAGGTAAATGGTACTGGTATATCATGTGGAGTTGATTCCTTAGCAACTGTATATAAATATTATGAACAAGAAAAAGATTTGGATTATAAATTAACACATTTGTTCTTTTTAAATTGTGGATGGCATGGTAGTTTGGATAATACTAACACAGTTCCACTATTTTACAAAAGAGCATTACAAGCTGAAGATGCCGCAAACAAAATGGGATTGCCCTTGGTAAAAGTAGATAGTAATTTACATGCATTCCTCTATGATTTAGATGATAAAGCTTCTTATTTTAATTTGTATTATATTATTTTTGCGATGGGAAAGGGAATTAGTAAATATTACTTATCAAGTTCTTTTAGCTATGAAGAAGTAATGAAATATGGTTATCGAGCAAAAAATCGTGACTTCTCTGAATATGGTGATCCCATGACATTGCCACTATTAGCAACCAAAAATACAACAATTATTAGTGACGGATGTCAATATAAGAGATCAGAAAAGACTGAATTAATAGCTGATTGGGAAGTATCTAAAGAATACTTAAATGTATGTTGTAGACATAGTGATGATTCAAATGTAGATGAGAAAAATTGTAGTGAATGCATTAAATGTAATAGAACACTTATTGCATTAGATGCAATGGGGAAACTTGATGAATATTCAAAAGTTTTTGATTTAAATAAATATAAAAATAATAAACGCAAGATACTGTGGCAACTTGCTATTAATTATGATAAGGATGCATTTTCTAAAGATAATTATGATTTTTGCAAAGAGAAAGGAATGGACTTGCCTTCGATCAAAAAAATAAGGATTCTGAGACATATAAAAAAAATTTTATGTTTTAAATAATTTTAAGTTGTTATTAATATCACAAATAATTGCTTGAAAGGATGTTCATAATGAAAGAAATAGGCGGATATATCGAACTGGATACTTATACTAATCCAATGCTTCATGATGATGGAATTAAATTGAACTGTGGAAGAAATGCATTTGCATATATTTTAAAAGCGAAAAATATCAAGAAGATTTACTTTCCTAAATTTATGTGCGATTCAAATAATCAAATTTTGGATAGAAATGAGATAGAAGTAGTATATTACAGTATAGGACACGATTTTAAACCAAAGATTAAAGAATGGGATGGATGGCTTTATTTAGTGAATTTTTATGGACAGTTATCCAATGAATATATTAAATCTTTGGGTCCTAATATCATTGTGGATAATGCTCAGGCATATTTTCAAGATCAAATAGATGGGATTGATACTCTTTATACTTGCCGAAAATTCTTTGGTGTGCCTGATGGAGCGATTCTATATACAGATAAATTCATAAAAATTGAACAACAAGATGAATCATATATGAGAATGAATTTTTTGCTAGGCAGATTTGAAAGAACAGCAGGGGAATTTTATCAGGAATATACAAATAATAATCATTTATTTAAAGAAGAACCTATTAAAAATATGTCGAAATTGACTGAAAATTTATTACATGGAATAAATTATGAAGTTGTTAGAAAGAAAAGAACAGAAAATTTTGCTTATCTTGATATGAAGCTATCAAAATTAAATAAATTATATTTAGATGTTCCGGATGGGGCATTTATGTATCCATTATATATAGAAAACGGATCTGAGATTAGAAGAAAATTACAAATGAAAAAAATATTTATTCCTACGCTTTGGCCAGCAGTATTTAATCTTTGTTCAGAAGATGAATTGGAGTATGATATGGCAAGTAATATTTTACCGATTCCAGTAGATCAAAGATATGGGATTGACGATATGCAATACATAATTGATGCAATAAAAATTAGTCAAAAAGAATAAGAAAGAATAGGTGGAGAAATATGAAGAATTTATTGATGTTAGGAACGGCAAAAGGCAGTAAAGAGATACTTTTAGAAGCAAAAAATCGTGGATATTATACAATAGTCACAGATTATTTAGAACCGAAGGAGTCTAGAGGAAAATTACTGTCTGATGAATATTGGATGATAAGTACATCAGATTTCGATACATTAGAAAAAAAGTGTAAAGAGAAAAATATTAATGGGATTTGTAATGGAATTAGTACTTTTAATATTTCAGCTACTATGGAACTTACAACAAGATTAAAAATGCCATGCTATTGTACTCCAGAATCATGGCATTATACAATTGATAAACGTGATTTTAAAGATGCATGTATAAAGAATAATGTACCTGTTCCCAAAGATTATTATCTCAGTAAGGAACCTACAGAAGAAGAACTAGATAGTATACAATATCCAGTGGTAGTAAAAGCAATAGATCAAAGTGCTAATCGTGGAATGTCATATTGCTTTTCTTTAGATGAAATTGGAGAAGCTGTGAAAAAGGCAAGATCGGTATCAAAAAGTGATACGGTTGTAGTAGAAAGAATGTTGAGAGGTCATGAATATACAGCGTGGTATGCACTAGCTGATGGAAAAGCGAGTTTAATAAACTTTGCAAAGATGTTTCATAAAGAAGGATATCCAAGTAATTGCTATTCCGTAACTACAACATACACTGATAATTTAGATTTGTATTTAAAAGAAGTTGATCAAAATATTCAAGCTGTTTTCGCTGATATTGGCTGTAAAGAAGGTATTGCTTGGATTGAAATGATGCTTGATGAAGATGGACATTTTTATGTGATTGAGATGGGATATAGAATGTCTGGCGATATGATGGCACTTGTTCATAAAAATGTTTGTAATTTTAATAGCTATGCATGGCTGTTAGATATTGCGGTAGGCATAAAGCATTCTGAAAAGGATTTACCAATATCTGAAGTGAAACTTCCTGAAAGAGTTGGTTGTTCATATATTTTATGGAGCAAAGAAGCTGGAATTATAACAAAATGGGAGGGATTTGAAGCATTAACTGGAAAGTACAATATTAATATTGAGACGACCTTAGGTGTGGGTAGTAAAGTAAATAAGCATCAGTATTTAGCGGTTATTACTTTTGATACTTCAAGCTACGAGGAAATGTGTGAAGCTATCGAATTTATAAATAGTAATGTTGAAATATGGAATGAAAAGGAAAATATTATTGTTTATTATGATGATTTAGAATCTTTGGGAATAGATGAGTCCGACACAACCTGTTAGAACGGTGGAATTTAATGGAAAATAACAACAAAAACAAAAAACTTAATACAGGTGATGTAATAGTTGTAGCGTTTGGCGCAATGATAGGATGGGGATGGGTTGTTTCTTCTGGTGGATGGATAAAACAGAGTGGTATCGTTGGTACAATTCTTGCTTTTTTATTAGGGGGAATAATGATTTACTTTGTTGGTTTAGTTTATGCAGAATTGACTACTGCATTACCTGAAAATGGTGGTGCAAAAGTATTTAGTCAGCATGCGTTTGGAACGATTGGATCATTTATATGTACATGGTCGATAATTCTTAGCTATATTGGGGTTGTTTGTTTTGAAGCCTGTTCATTTCCTACAATCATCCAATATATTTTTCCAGAATTTTTGAAAGGGTATTTATATACTGTTGCCGGATTTGATATTTATGCTACATGGTTATTAGTTGCTAGTATCTCTTGTGTGTTTATTACGTATATTAATATAAAGGGTGTAAAGACTGCAGCGATGTTACAAAAGATACTTACAATTGTAATTGCTGCAGTTGGAATAATCCTTATCATTGCTTCAGTAATAAATGGTGATTCATCAAATTTAGAAGAGCAACTTTTTGTTGGATTGGGAATAGATAAAATGTTAGGGAATGTTTTATCAGTTGCAATGGTAGCACCATTCTTTTTATTTGGTTTTGATGTGATTCCGCAAGCAGCTGAAGAAATTAATATACCATTAAAAAAACTTGGTAAATTGATTGTATTGTCAATTGCATTGGCGGTTGCATTCTATGGAATGGTAGTTTTTGCTGTAGGATACGGAATGAATCAAACAGAACTTACAATGTCATTAAATGGTAGTGGGTTAGTGACAGCAGATGCTATGGCTAAATTATTTCATAGTGAAGTGATGGCTAAAATACTTATATTAGGCGGTATGTGTGGAATTGCAACAAGCTGGAATTCTTTCTTAATTGGGGGGAGTCGTGCTTTAGAATCTATGGCTACTTCTTATATGATTCCACACATATTTTGCATAAAGAACAAAAAATATCAGACCCCTTATCTTTCATTAATATTAATAGGCGCATTGTCGTTTATATCATTATTTTTTGGTAGACAGATGTTAATATGGATATCAAATTGTGCAAGTTTTGCATGTTGTTTAACATATTGTATCGTTTCTCTTTCATTTTTAAGATTAAGGAAGAAAGAACCAAATTTAAAAAGACCTTACAAAGTTAAGAATTATAGATTTGTTGGTATTATGGCAACAGTACTTTCAGGATTTTTATGTATGATGTATTTAATTCCAGGAACGGTATGTAGTATGAGAAATCAAGAGATGATTATTACAGCTCTCTGGACGATTATAGGTATATTTTTTGCTGTTTGTTGTAAGATTAAATATAGAGATAAATTTGGGAAATAGTTTCGGGAGATTTTGAAAAATTGTACAAAACTATTCTGCTAATTTTAACCATTGCTTTTCTTTGCATATTGAAAGGACCATCGGTACTTTTTTAGTTAGGGAATGCCATTGATTTGGTAGTACCCGTTTTTAAAATGGCAGAATTTACCAGCCTTTTTCATGCATAATGACTAACAAAGGAGAAACATATGAAGGGAATTATCCTCGCCGGTGGTTCCGGCACAAGACTGTATCCGCTAACAATGGTAACTTCTAAACAGTTACTGCCTATTTATGATAAACCAATGATTTATTATCCTATGTCCGTATTGATGAATGCAGGTATCAGAGATATTTTAATTATCTCTACACCAGCAGATACATCAAGATTTCAGGATTTATTAGGAGATGGTCACCAATTTGGCCTGAATCTCCAATATGCCGTACAGCCTAGTCCAGATGGACTTGCCCAGGCATTTATCATTGGAGAAGAGTTTATTGGCGATGAGCCGGTAGCAATGGTTCTTGGTGACAATATTTTTGCGGGTCATGGATTAAAGAAGAGATTAAAGGCTGCAGTTGAGAATGCAGAGACAGGAAAGGGTGCTACAGTATTTGGTTACTATGTAGATGATCCGGAACGTTTTGGAATTGTAGAGTTTGACCACGATGGAAAGGCTGTTTCTATTGAGGAGAAACCAGAACATCCAAAGAGCAATTACTGTGTCACTGGTCTTTATTTTTATGATAACCGTGTTGTGGAGTATGCAAAGAACTTAAAGCCAAGTGCAAGAGGCGAACTTGAAATTACAGATTTGAACCGTATCTACTTAGAAGATAACAGCTTGAATGTAGAACTTCTTGGACAGGGATTTACATGGTTAGATACAGGAACCCATGAATCTTTAGTAGATGCAACGACATTTATTAAGACTGTAGAGCAGCATCAGCACAGAAAGATTGCCTGCTTAGAGGAAATCGCCTACTTAAATGGATGGATTTCTAAAGAGGATGTTTTGAAAGTTTATGAAGTCTTGAAGAAAAATCAGTACGGACAGTATTTAAAAGACGTACTGGATGGAAAATATCAGGAACATTTGTATTAAGAAAGAGGGCAGAAGAATGACAATTATCGTAACCGGAGGAGCCGGATTTATCGGAAGTAACTTCGTATTTCATATGTTAGATAAATATCCTGACTATAGAATTGTTTGTGTGGACAAGCTTACATATGCGGGTAATTTATCTACTTTAGCACCAGTAATGGATAACTCTAATTTCCGTTTCTGTAAGATTGATATTTGTGATAGAGAAGCAATCTACAAGTTGTTTGAGGAAGAACATCCAGATATGGTTGTGAACTTTGCAGCAGAGTCTCATGTAGACCGTTCTATCGAGAATCCGGAGATTTTCTTAGATACGAATATTAAAGGAACTGCAGTTATGATGGATGCCTGCCGTAAATACGGTATCCAGAGATATCATCAGGTGAGTACGGACGAAGTTTATGGAGATCTTCCATTAGATAGACCAGATTTATTCTTTACAGAGGAGACACCAATCCATACTAGTTCTCCATACAGCAGCTCAAAGGCAGCAGCAGATTTATTAGTTCTTGCTTACCACAGAACTTACGGACTGCCTGTAACAATCAGTCGTTGCTCTAACAACTATGGGCCATATCATTTCCCAGAGAAGCTGATTCCATTAATGATTGCGAATGCTTTAGCAGACAAGCCATTACCTGTTTATGGTGAAGGATTAAATGTTCGTGACTGGCTTTATGTAGAAGATCATTGTCGTGCGATTGATTTGATCATCCATAACGGACGTGTTGGAGAAGTTTATAATGTCGGTGGTCATAATGAAATGAAGAACATTGATATTGTAAAGATTATCTGTAAAGAACTTGGCAAACCAGAGAGTCTGATTACTCATGTAACAGACCGTAAAGGTCACGATATGCGTTATGCTATCGATCCAACAAAGATTCACAACGAATTAGGCTGGTTACCAGAAACAAAATTTGAAGATGGAATCAAAAAGACAATCCAGTGGTATTTAGATAACAAGGAATGGTGGGAAACAATCATTTCCGGTGAATATCAGGACTATTATGAGAAGATGTATGGGGAAAGATAATTGATAATAGAAGCTTTAAATATTCTCGATAAATATAATGGGGTAGTTAGCGCATTTGCAGCAGTAGCGGCATTATCTGTTACGGTTATGATTTATAAAAAGACATTAATTCGAGAATGTAAGTTGGACACAATAAGGACACTTTCTGAATTGCGAATTAAATATCCCAGTGTAAGAGAAATGTCTGATGGTGACAAACTTAGCTATTTACAGGAACTGGAATTCTTTTCCGCAGGTATAAATAAAAAAATCTATGATATTAAAACAGTGAAAGCTATGAGTGGAAGTAGGCTGATATCTCAGTATAATAAATATTTGAAGAAATTTATAGAGGAAAGAAGAAAAGGAAAAGAAAGTACGGCTTATATAGAATACGAAAAGATGATAAAGCAGTTAGAGAATGAATAGGGATAAAGAAACTTATATATGGGGATATAAAGGTATTTTGGAACAGTAAAAATAGAGAAAGATGGGGTAAAGGTAGAAGGAGACTGACCCTCTTATAAATTAATTCAACCTTTTACAAAGTATGAAGTAAAATGACAGTGGGGCTGACACTTCGATAAACACTTTTGCAAAAACATCAATAAAAAGAGAAGATAGAAAATGGTATAAGCTTACCTGTTCTCATGGACGTACGAATATACTAAAATAAACGGGACGTACTGTAGTTTTTGACTATAGCAGACTGTAGTTCTTATTACTCGTGATAACTTTATATAATTCTTGGTCGTGAGTAATAGGTAGTGTCTGGATAAAGGGAGATATATGACAAGAAAAGAATTTTTACAACATTATTGGTGCTATTATTTAGTTTTGGAGGAGAAATTTCGGAACACATTAAACTATGTTGAGTTGGATCAGGATAATGAAAGGACTTTTTCTAATGAATATGCCCTTTTGTTGCAAGCTATCGGTGCAGAATTAGATAATTTTTTTAAAGTTTATTGCCGATTTTCCCCTGATGATCGGAAAACAATAAAGGATTATTGTCCGTTTGTTTTAAATAGGTATTCTGATATTGTTAATCAGAAAGTTTTTGTTCTGGGTTATGATTGGAAAATTCAGCCATATCAAGATTGGACAACGGAAAAACCAGCAAAATCATTGGTGTTTTGGGATGGATTTTGTGAAATTAAACATAGTAGATATGCGAACATTAAGATGGCTAATCAAAAGAATGTCCTTTATGCATTAAGTGCATTATACTTGTTAGAAATGAAGTATTTGAGTGAGATTATAGATTCTAATGAATTAGATATACCAAATAAGAAATCTGAATTATTTGAGCTTGTCAATTGGCCTCATAAATATGTGACAATGACAGATATAGTGGCGTGTATAGAGAAATAAAGATATTGAAATTAACTATTCTTTATATTATCAGAAATTCTGAAAAATATAGATGATGTAAATAGAAGAGTTTTATATAGATAGCATGAAGGATTGGTAACACTATATTATATCTTCTAAAGAGAGGAATATAGAATGATTTTGGGGCAGAAAGCAGGAATGATTCAAGAGATAATAAATTGGATTATAGACAACGCAATAAATCTTGTAAAAGAGATTCCATTAAGTAGTCTGTTAACAGGAGTAGTTGTACCTATTGTGGCTGCATGGACATCATATTATTTAGCTGAAACAGCATTAAAGAAAAAAGGATATAATCGTTTATATGTTCAAGTTGAGCTGATAAAAAGAGAGCTGAAGATAAATGATGATATAGTATGTAAATTCATTTCCAGTGTAGAAGAAATGAATCAAATAGAAAAATCGTTGGAATTTCCTCTTGTTTTTGTGAAACAGTTTTTGATTAATACACTTAATAGCCTACAAGAGATTAAAAGTAGCTACTTGCATTGGGAAATGTTTATTCATGAAAGACCAACACAGCTATATATTTGGGGAGAAAAGCTAGAAGAACTGGACAATAAAATACGGGAAGAGGAATATAAATTTTGTAGTAATAAGTACTTAGAAGAAAGAAGAGATGAAAAGCTTTCAAAACTGTATGAAGAAAAAGCAAAATATATTGAAAAAGCAGATACTATTAAAGACAGAAATGTTTATAAAGAATTTTCTTATTTACAAAAACAAATGGAAACATGGATTCCATCAGATATATTGATTAAAGATGACATAAAGGAAGATAATTATGTTGTAGTAAAGTATATTTATAATAAAATTAAGACTTTTAACGATAAGGAAAATAAAACAAAAGAGGATGTGGCTTCTTTATATAAAGATTTGGTAATATTTCAAATAGATTCAGAAGTTGTAAAAGATGGTTACTTTGATCAGGAAGAGTTTGACTTGAATTACAAGGTTTTTGAAAGACCTGAGGGAATGCAGAAAAAATTATATGAAACGTGTGAGAAATATTACAAGTGGATAGCATTAAAACAGTATGTTGCAAATTATGAATTTAGTTTTGAAAATAAAAGATGGAAGGAATCATCTTCTGATTTTGTTATTATCAATGATAGGGATATGTATATTTCTTTAGTGGAACTCTATGAAACATTTCTTGATGATATAGGGGATAGTTGCGAAGAAAAGTATGACTATTGCAAGATGTGCCATGCAGAAATTCAAGATATTATAGATCAATTAGTTCAGCATGAAGTAAAATTAAAAAAGAAATGTTAAGAGTGCTTAATGAAGAAAAATAATCTTATAAAAATATTTTAGAAAAGAGATAAAATTTTAAGTTATTCAGGGAGAAAATATGGGAAAATACTTCGGAGCAGACAGCTTCCGTGGGGAAGTCAACGTGAATTTAACGTAAGTGGTAGATAGTCCGTATTTAGATTTTACCTTCGACCAGTGCCATAATAGTCCTAAAGATTATTAAAGGTCTTAAAAGTTCAGTACTCAACTTTTAGGACTGGACAGGAGGCATTTTCTATGAGTTCTATCACCACGGCTGTTGCTGTAGATTATCGGTTACAACAATGGGCTCAGTTAGTGAAAGACTGTCAGAACCGTCCTCAGGATATGATAGTTGAACAATGGTGTGATACAAAAGGTATCTCAAAATCGAATTATTATTATCGTTTACGCTGTATCCGTAAAGCCTGTCTGGAGCACGTCCAGGACAATTCTGTCTCATGCCAGCAGGTAGTTGAAATCCCTGAAAAGATCACTCAACAGTCCAGATCAGAGAGTTCTTCCGATATCTCTATTGAAATAAATGGAGTTGTTATCCACATAAAAGAAGATATTTCAGAATCCCTTTTGGAAAAGATAATACGGGTGGTCTCTCGTGCTAAATGATGCTACTTGTTTTAAAAAGATCTTTATTGTTACCGGTTATACTGATCTTCGTTCTGGGATTGACCGTCTGGCAGATACCATACGTTCTTATCTGGGAGAAGATGCGATCGAAGCTGATACCCTTTATCTTTTTTGTGGAAGGAGAACAGACTTCAGGGTAAAATCTATTATAAAAATACATTAGTTATAAAAGAGGAACAATGATTATGAAAACAACCTTAGTTATCATGGCTGCCGGCATCGGTTCCCGATTTGGCGGTGGAATCAAACAACTTGCTCCGGTTGGTTTAAATGGAGAAATTATCATGGATTATTCTATCCATGATGCAATAGAAGCAGGCTTCAACAAAATAGTTTTTATTATCCGTAAGGATATTAAGGACGCATTTAAAGAAGCAATCGGTGATCGTATTGAAAAGATTTGTAAAGATCTTGATGTAGAGATTGCCTACGCATATCAGGAATTAAATGAACTTCCAGAAGGTGTGGAGCTTCCCGCAGGACGTACCAAACCTTGGGGAACAGGACAAGCTGTTCTTGCTTGTAAAGAAGTTCTGCATGAGCTATTTGCAGTTATCAATGCAGATGACTACTATGGAAAGGAAGCATTTGTTAAGCTTCATGATTTCCTTGTAGACTATACACCAGAAAAAGCGAATCAATTCTGTATGGCAGGTTTCATTTTAAAGAATACGTTAAGTGAGAATGGAGCCGTTACAAGAGGTATTTGCGAGACAAATGAGGAAGGCTATCTCACAGCAGTACATGAAACCTCCAATATTGTTAAGACTCCAGAGAGTGCAGCAGTAGACAACGATGGACAGCTCACTTCAATTAATGCGGAATCCTACGCATCCATGAATATGTGGGGACTTACACCGGAATTTATGCAGACTTTAGAAGATGGATTTAAAGAGTTCTTTGCAAATATGGGAGACAAAGATATTCTGAAAGCAGAATATTTACTGCCAATCTACATAGACGAACTTCTTCAGGCTGGGAAAGTTTCTGTAAAGGTCTTAGATACAAATGATAAGTGGTTTGGAGTAACTTATAAAGAAGACAAAGATTATGTAGTGAAATCATTTGCCAGACTGATAGAAGATGGTGTATATCAAAAAAATTTATTTGAGGATTTAAAATAAATAGTGAAGGAGAACAATGGGAAGTAAGATAATCGAAATATTTAATAAAATAGCATATAATGTATTATCAGCACTTTATCAGCCCTTTTGGGCTGCCGTTCTCCTTGCCTTTTTAACAATGTTCTTATATTTATATGGTAAGGAGCATGGGTGGAAAAAGAATAATT
>PPYF01613018.1_pt1 | contig 26751 bp, 29 predicted proteins | sample 1559871 | NCBI WGS metagenome assembly PPYF01 (sample SAMN08240021, study PRJNA423297) | Human gut metagenome, whole genome shotgun sequencing project. | reverse complement strand
GTATTCGGTCCAGGGAAATGGCTCTTGGGAGAGAGCCGTGCGCTAAAAGTTGGCATTAATGCAGGCTAAGTCGCCTTGCACTATAAGAATAGTTTAACGCGTCAGCTTTTCCAGTCCGCGGCCAAAGTGGCTGCATAATTCCTGGAAAGGGGGCCCCTGCCAGCGAAAAAACCGCCACTGCCGTTGTCCGGCAAGGGCGGTTTTTTTAATGTTATTACAGCAGGATAGCGAGAAAGTTTAGCAGAGCTTCTGCGCTCGCTCGATAAAGGGCGCGAGGCTCATTTTTTGTCCCGGATGCTGCGGATCGTCGATCTGGATCACTGAGATCGGCTGCGCGGTGGTTTTGCCGGCTTTGACCTGCTGCTCAGCCACCTCATTGAGCGGATACTGAACCAGCGTGCTCGGGTTGATGGCGTAAAGCGCGTTACCCGGTCGACAGGTCAACATAACCTCTTCCCGGTTGAACGCCCAGCTCTCCTTCCCCACCTCAAAACGGCTCACGGTGATAATTTGCGGCGCTGCCAGAGCAGCCCCGGAGCTTGCCAGTAACAACATGGTCAGAACAATTTTTTTCATGATTTTGCCAGTTAATTCAATAAGGTTCCCAGGTGGCAAACAGACTGACGGCCAGCAGCGCCAGCGCGCCCAGCCCTATTTCAGCCTGCGTGGTTCGCAGGATCAGGCTTTCCGCCTGCGAACCGCTTGCCGACATGCGCGGTACCAGAACATACCTGTTCACTAACGCAATTACCACCATCCCGGCGACCAGCGCACATTTGATCAACAACATGCGTCCCCACGGCGATGCGCCAATCAATCCTCCCTGGATCAACAGCGCATTGAGCGCTCCGCTGGCAATCGTGCCGGCGACGGCCAGATGCCCGTAACGTGAAAAGCGCGCCATGGTATAGACCGCGGCCGGCCGCCAGCGCCCCTGCGCCAGGCGCAGGCAATAGATAAAGGGCAACAGACCGCCGAACCAGCTGGCGACGCAGAAGAGATGCACAGCGTGGTTTGTCCGCTGCAGTACGCCGGTGAGACCATCGTGCATAGCAGCGTGCCCTACCCCGGCGGAAAGCAGCAGCTGTGCCGCCAGCAGGGCCACCAGCTGGCGGGCGCCGTGACGGGGACGGATCCACACTACCGCAAGTGCGATCCACGCCAGTAGGATCTGCCAGATCCACACTCCACCAAAGCGGGTCCCGGCCACCGCCTGCCAGACGGCGGGTCGCCAGACATCCGTCCAGCCTTCGCCCATCATTCCTCCCTGCAGGAGATACAGCGCCAGCGTAGAGATCGCGCCGATCAGCAGCAGCGGGCGCAGTAGTGGATAAAAGCGCAGCATCAGCACGCGTCTCAGCGGTACCGGCGCCCACCAGGCGCCATACAGCACGCAGCCAAAAGCCAGCATCAGGGAGATAAAGTGCCCAAAGCGCAGGGTAATATAGAGCCCGGTCAGCATCGCTTACTTCACGCTAAAGGTATATTGCCCTTTGGTTTTATGACCATCCACCGAGACCACATGCCATGCCACGGTGTACTCTCCCGGCGGCAAGGCTTCCGCCAAAGGTAACGTGACCTCGGCCGGATTATCGGCGCTGCGGGTCAGTTTTCCGGTAGCCACCGCATGCTGCTGCGGACCGGTGACGGTCACGCCGCTGAATGCGGGTTCAATACCTTCGGAAAAACTGAGCGTCAGCGTCTGTGGGGAAGCTGAAAGCTGCGCCCCGGCGGTCGGGATCTGCTGCTGCAGGTGAGCGTGGGCGAAGGCGCCCGCCGCGGTTAACATCCCGGCAAGCGCAACGGAGAGACGCAACGCGCGTCCAGCAAGAAGTCGCATATTCGTCATTCCCTTTTGTTATGTCTGTAGCACAGAGAATAACCCTGTATAATGCCAGAGTCGAGCCAGGCATCTGGCCCTGACCGGATTTATAAGCAGAGTGGAGTGGATGATGGAAAGAAATCTGGCCAAAATTTCGCAAGATGAGATGGATAAAGTCAATGTCGATCTCGCCGCCGCCGGCGTTGCTTTTAAGGAGCGGTACAATATGCCGGTGGTCGCTGATTTAGTCGAGCGTGAACAGCCTGCACATCTGCGCGACTGGTTCCGTGAACGACTGATCGCCCATCGGTTGGCCTCCGTCTCCCTTTCGCGGCTACCGTGGGAGCCGAAACAGAAATAATGCGCGCTCGCCTCCTCCCCGTCGGTTGGCAAGCCCGACCAATTCCATTACGCTTATTGTTTTGCTCTGGAGCGAGCCATGCTGCGCGTCATTGATACCGAAACCTGCGGCCTGCAGGGGGGCATCGTTGAAATCGCCTCGGTCGATATAGTCGACGGGCAAATTACCAATCCCATGAGCCATCTGGTGCGTCCCGATCGGCCCATCAGCCCGCAGGCGATGGCTATCCACCGGATCACGGAAGAGATGGTCGCCGATAAGCCGTGGATTGAGGAGATTATTCCTCACTATCATGGCAGCCCGTGGTACGTCGCGCATAACGCCAGCTTCGATCGCCGGGTGTTGCCGGAGATGCACGGCGAGTGGATCTGTACGATGAAGCTGGCCCGACGCCTGTGGCCGGGAATCAAATACAGCAATATGGGGTTATATAAGTCACGTAAGCTGAACGTGACTACGCCGCCGGGACTGCATCACCACCGGGCGCTGTATGACTGCTATATCACCGCCGCGCTGCTGCTGGATATCATCAATGTTTCCGGCTGGACCCCTGACCAAATGGCCGATATCACCGGTCGGCCGGCGCTGCTGACTACTTTTACCTTCGGCAAGTTCCCGCAGTTTCGCCACCCATTTAGCCGGCTCCCAGTATTGCACCTGGGAATCATGCAGACCGGTAGTCACCAGCATGTGGGGATACGCCTGCGCCCTCACGCCGTCATAGGGACTGTAGCTTTTCATATAATGATAATAGGTTTCATCCTGCGGATTTCCCCACTCTTCAAATTCACCGGTGGTCAGCGGAATAGTTTCATCCAGCATGGTGGTCACCACATCGACGAACGGCACCTGGGCTATCACGCCATGGAACAGCTCTGGCCGTTCATTCACGGCCACGCCCATCAGCATTCCGCCGGCGCTGCCCCCCATGCCGTAGCAGAGCCGCGGATCGCCGTACCCCTGGGCAAGCAGCGCGTCACAGACGTCCAGATAGTCGTTGAAGGTATTTTTCTTACACAGGAATTTACCGTCTTCATACCATTGCTGACCCAGCTCGCCGCCGCCGCGGACGTGGGCGATGGCGTAGACAAAGCCGCGGTTGAGCAGGCTCAGCCGGCTGGCGCTGAAATCGGCATCGATACTCTCGCCATATGAGCCATAGCCATAGACCAGCAGCGGGTTGCTCCCTTTGCGAAAATGTTCGCGATGGTAGACCAGAGAGACCGGGACTTCGACGCCATCGCGGGCGGTCACCCACAGGTGTTCGCTCTGGTAGCAGCTCGTATCCAGCCCCTTTACCTCCTGCTGTTTGATCACTCTTCGTTCGCCGGTATCCATATCCAGTTCAAACAGCGTATCCGGCGACGGTACGGTAGAGGCCGAAATTCTTCCCCTCCCGGTTGGAACGAAGATAGAAAGCGTGCTGATAGTGATCAAGACTGTATTCATGATCTTTACGCCGTGGCAGAAAGCAGACCGGCTCGGCGTCTGGCAGTTCGGCGTTGAGCAGCAGCACTTCGCTGGTGGTGGCGCTGGAGAGATAAATTACCACGAACTGCTGGGAGGTGGTTTTATGCACGCTGACGTAGAAGGTCTCATCTTTTTCCTCGTAGACCAGCGCGTCGCTCTGCGCCGGTGTCCCGACGGTGTGGCGCCAGACCTGATAAGGGAGCAGCGTGGTGGGATGTTTACGCACATACCAAACAAAGCGTGAATCGTTGCTCCAGGCAAAGCCGGAGGTGACATTTTCGAGGATTTCCGGGTACCACTCGCCGTTGCTGAGGTCGCAAAAGCGCAGGCCGTACTGGCGGCGGGAAAGGTAATCTTCCGCCACCGCCATTAGCTGGTTGTTGGGCGCAATGCCCAGTCCGCCCAGGGTGTAGAACTCGCTCTTCGCCGCCCGCTGGTTGGCATCGAGCAGGATCTCCCACTCATCCCACTCTTCTTTCAGCACCGACTGCCGCTGGTAGATAGCGTATTCGCAGCCCGGCTCATACACCTGACGGTAGCGAAAGCCGTTTTTACTGTAGGGGGCAGAGACTTCCCGCTGCGGAATGCGGTCGATAATCTCCTTCAGCAGACGCTCCTGCAGGCTGAGCTGCGAATCCATCACTTGCTTGCCGTAAGCGTTCTCCGCGTGCAGATACTCCAGCACGTCAGGTCGCGCGCGCTCATCGTCGCGCAGCCAGTAATAATTATCGATGCGTGTATCGCCATGCAAGGTCATGGCGTGAGGGATCCGTTTAGCTTTAGGTGGCATGTTATTCTTCTGCTGCTTTATCGTGACACAAGAGCATTCAGGCCGCAGGGTGGCGCCTGAATGATGACGTGTCTATAAGGGTGGCAAAAGACGCGAGCGATGCAAGCGAAACGTGATGATTTAGACGCTTAGCGCTTGTTTTTGTGACTGGATATCCTGTTCTATATCGGCCCGGACATCTTTCGGCAGCGCCAGGGCGTCTCCCAGCGCATTAAGGTAGCTACGCTCCATAAAATGGTCGATATCAATCACCGCGCAGCTGACGTAGTAGATCTCCAGCGCCTCCTGCGGGTCGATGATGCCCTCGGCGAGACGCTGCGGATCCAGCGGCTGGGCTAGCGCCTGGTCAATTAGCACCCGGGCCTGAACGTCAATATTGGCCGCCCGCAGCTGAGTTTCAATATTCGCCCGCTCGTGGTCATCAATATGACCGTCGCTTTTCGCGGCAAATACCAGGGCCGTGATCAGCCGCACGCTACGCGGATCGACATCCGTCGGCGCCGCTGCCGTCTCAGGCGCCTGGGCGGACGTATTCTGCGCGCGCATTTTCTGCTGATACTTGTTCCATAACACCGTGCCCGCCACCGCCCCGCCGCCTGCCAGCAGCGCGCTAGTGCCATATTTCGCCAATAATTTGCGTGACGATTTGCTGGCCACCAGCAATCCGGCCAGCCCACCGATGGCGCCGGGCAGCAGGCCGCTCCCTTTTGACGACTCGCCGGACGGTGACGCACCCTGCTGCCCGAGCAGCGACTGCAGTTGATGTAGCCAGTTAGCCATGGTTTTCCTCTCAGGTGACAAACACTGTTATCAGCCTAAACGACGCGATGTCAGGAAATGTTAGATATGGCTAAAGATGCGCAAAGGTACGTGCGACGGCAGCATCGGGGCCGACCGACCAGTGACTGACCGCCAGCGTTCAGGCTGCCCTGGCTTTGCGCGCTTTGGCCGCCGGCACGGCGTCATCACCCGCCGGAGAAGTCTCGGCGGTAGCCGACGGCGCGGAGGCGTCCTGTGCGGGCGTCTCTTGCTCCGGCAGTCGGCCAACTCGCAGGATATGCTGCAGCGCTTCTTTACGCTCCGCCAGCCACATCGCCATGGTATCGCGCTGGACGTCATCCATCTCCAGCGGCGATGCCACCAGCCAGTCATTCAGCACCTCTGCCAGATCGAGCATTTTGTCGTAAGCGTCGGCCTCTTTTTTGCTGGCAAAAGACATTTTTTCCTCACCTTCGCGGATCACCACATATTTAATTTCAACCGCCATACTGCAGCCTCTCAATACTGTATTTTTATACAGTATAGCAAATTTCCCTCCCGGACTCAACTCACGCGCGTTACGCGCGTAAAGACATACGCAAACGTTTTCGTTTATAATCGCTGCCATCGTGCCGGAGATCGAAGCTATCGCTACCGACACCCTGGTCGAACTGGAACAGGCCGGGCAGAAAGTGGTCCCCACGGCGCGGGCGGCAAAGCTCACCATGAACCGCGAAGGCATTCGCCGCCTGGCGGCGGAAGAGCTGCAGCTTCCCACCTCCCGCTATCGTTTTGCCGACAGCGAAGAAGGCTTCCGCGCGGCGGTTACCGAGATCGGTTTGCCATGCATCGTTAAACCGGTGATGAGCTCCTCCGGCAAAGGCCAGAGCTTTATCCGCTCGGCTGACCAGCTCAGCGAAGCCTGGCGCTATGCGCAGCAGGGCGGCCGCGCTGGCGCCGGACGGGTGATCGTCGAGGGGGTGGTGAACTTCGATTTCGAAATCACCCTGCTCACCGTCAGCGCTGTCGATGGCGTGCATTTCTGCGCTCCGGTTGGCCATCGTCAGGAAGACGGCGATTACCGCGAGTCCTGGCAGCCGCAGCAGATGAGCGACCTGGCCCTCGAGCGTGCCCAGGCCATCGCCCGCGAGGTGGTGCTGGCGCTGGGAGGTTATGGTCTGTTTGGCGTGGAGCTGTTCGTATGCGGCGACGAGGTGATCTTCAGCGAAGTCTCCCCGCGACCACACGACACCGGGATGGTGACGCTTATCTCCCAGGATCTCTCGGAATTCGCCCTGCACGTTCGCGCCTTCCTCGGGCTACCCGTCGGCGCTATCCGCCAGTATGGTCCGGCCGCCTCCGCGGTGATCCTTCCGCAGTTGTCCAGCCAGAACGTCAGCTTTGGCCAGCTGCAGTCGGCGGTCGGGGCTGGCCTGCAGCTGCGTCTGTTCGGCAAGCCGGAGATTGACGGTACCCGCCGCCTGGGGGTAACCCTCGCCGTCGCCGATTCGGTTGAGGAAGCCGTGGCGCGGGCTAAAGCCGCCGCCGCGGCGGTCATCGTCGAAGGGTAAAGACAAAAAAACCCGGTCGCGTTGCCGCAGACCGGGTTGTTGACCTGGAGGCGTGGTTTATTTCGCGCCTTCCACCGCTTCTCGCGCGAGGGTGGTGATGCGATCGTAGTCGCCGGCTTCGAGGGCGTCGGCTGGCACCAGCCAGGAACCGCCGATGCACAGTACGCTGTTCAGCGCCAGGTAGTCACGGTAGTTGGCCGGAGAGATACCGCCGGTCGGGCAGAAACGAATGTGGCCGAACGGACCCGCAATCGCCTGCAGGGCTTTCACGCCGCCGTTGGCTTCCGCCGGGAAGAATTTAAACTCTTTCAGGCCATACTGCATACCCAGCATCAGCTCAGATACCGTGCTGATCCCCGGGATCAGCGGGATGGTGCCGTCTTCGGTCGCCGCTTTCAGCAGGGATTCGGTAAGACCCGGGCTGATAGCGAACTGCGCGCCGGCTTCCGTTACCGCTTTCAACTGCTCAACGTTGGTAACCGTGCCCGCGCCGACAATCGCGTCCGGAACTTCTTTGGCAATCGCGCGGATCGCCTCCAGGGCGCACTCGGTGCGCAGGGTAACTTCCAGCACGCGAACGCCGCCCGCCACCAGCGCTTTCGCCATCGGTACCGCGTGTTCCAGCTTTTTCACTACGATAACCGGGACAACCGGACCGGAGGTGAGGATTGCTTCTGCTGTTGTTTTCCAGTTTTTCATCAGGATTTTCTCTCGCCAGATCTAGAAATTAAATCGTCTTAAAAAGTGATGCAGGTTGCGCCCTGCTCCGCGCCAGAGAGCTTCTCACGCAGCGCCCCAAACATCTCCCGACCGGTTCCCACGCGCGACGCGCTGAGGTCAGGGATATGCGGCTGACGCGCCGCCAGTTCGGCCTCATCCACCAGCAGCGTCAGTTCCCCCGTCTGTCCGTTCACGCGAATAAGATCGCCATCGCGCACTTTCGCCAGCAAGCCGCCATCATACGCTTCAGGCGTGACGTGAATGGCTGACGGGACTTTACCGGAGGCGCCAGAGAGTCGGCCATCGGTCACCAGCGCTATTTTGAAACGGCGGTCCAATAATACACCAAGTGGCGGCATAAGTTTATGTAATTCTGGCATCCCGTTCGCTTTTGGCCCCTGATGACGGACCACCACCACGCAGTCTTTGTCCAGCAGCCCCGCTTCAAAGGCCGGCAACACGTCGTGCTGGCTCTCGAATACCACCGCCGGCGCTTCAATCACCTGGTTCTCCACCGGGACCGCCGAAGTTTTCATCACCGCGCGTCCCAGGTTGCCGCTCAGCACCTTGGTGCCGCCGTGGCGGGAGAATGGTTTTTCAAAGGTCGCGATGACCTGGTCGTCCAATGGCGCTGTCGCCCCTTCGCGCCAGTCCAGCTCGCCGTTATTCAGCCATGGCTCCAGGGTGTAGCGCGACAGGCCAAAGCCGGCCACGGTGTGAACATCCTCATGCAGCAGACCGCCTTTCAGCAGCTCGCGCACCAGTACCGGAACGCCGCCTGCCGCCTGGAAGTGGTTGATATCCGCCGGGCCGTTGGGATAGAGGCGCGCCAGCAGCGGCACCACGTCTGACAGGTCGGAGAAATCGTCCCAGTTAATGATAATTCCCGCCGCGCGGGCCATCGCCACCAGGTGCATAGTGTGGTTGGTGGAGCCACCGGTCGCCAGCAGCGCCACGATGCCGTTGACCACCACTTTTTCGTCAAACATTTTGCCCAGCGGCATCCACTCATTGCCGTTGCCGGTCATGCGGGTGACCTGGCGCGCGGCGGCGGCGGTCAGCGCTTCCCGCAGCGGAGCATCCGGATGGACAAAGGACGAGCCCGGCAGCTGCATGCCCATAAATTCGACCACCATCTGGTTGGTGTTCGCCGTTCCGTAGAAAGTACAGGTCCCCGGCGCGTGATAAGAGGCGGCTTCGGACTCCAGGAGCGCCATACGGTCAACTTTCCCTTCTGCATACAGCTGGCGAATGCGAACCTTCTCTTTATTCGGCAGGCCGCTGGCCATCGGACCGGAGGGAATAAAGACCGACGGCAGATGGCCAAATGAGAGCGCCGCCATGGTCAGACCGGGAACAATTTTATCGCAGACCCCGAGATACAGGGCCCCGTCGAACATGTTATGCGACAGGCCGATGGCGGCGGACATAGCGATCACCTCGCGGCTCAGGAGTGAAAGCTCCATCCCGTCCTGCCCCTGCGTTACGCCGTCGCACATCGCCGGCACGCCGCCGGCGACCTGGCCGACCGCATTGGCGCTGTGCAGCGCTTTGCGGATGATCTCCGGGTAGTGTTCATAGGGCTGGTGAGCGGACAACATGTCGTTGTAGGAGGTGATGATGGCAATGTTGTTGCGCAACATGCTCTTCAGGGAGGCTTTGTCGTCAGCCTGGCAGGCCGCGAATCCGTGAGCCAGATTGCCGCAGGCCAGTTGCGCACGATGCACGGTGTCGGTTTTGGCCTGGTTAATCCTTGCGAGGTAAGCCGCGCGGGTGTCACGCGACCGTTCGATAATGCGATTTGTTACCCGTAACATTGTCGAATTCATAAAGGCTCCTCAAATTTTTATCTGTCCGGCCGCTGCGTGATGACGTGTTGACGTGGTAAAGGCCACAAACACCAGCGCTCAGGGGCAAAATGTCTGCAGGCAGTGTAATAAAAAAAGCCCCGTGGGTGATAGCTCAGATCCAGTTTAGTGATCTGCAGGTTATGTTTATGATCGAGGCCCGGCACTTTGTTCAGTACCTGGATATCTACCCCTTCGTCCGGCTGCAGGCGAATGGTCAGCTTGTTCTGCGGCAGCTCCTGCCAGGTCTCTTTAAACAGATTCAGTTCCGGGGTTTTGAAGTAAACCACTACCTCTGAGCATTTGGTCGGCAGACGTTTGCCGGTGCGCAGATAGAACGGTACGCCAGCCCAGCGCCAGTTATCGATATCGACGCGGATCGCCACGAAGGTTTCGGTGTTGCTGGTCTTGTTGGCCCCCTCCTCTTCGAGATAGCCAGGCACTTTTTTGCCCTGGGCAAAGCCGGCGGTATACTGGCCGCGAACGGTTTTCTCGCGCACGTTGGAGCGGTCAATACGGCGCAGGGATTTCAGCACCTTGACCTTTTCATCACGGATGCTGTCGGCGCTGAGATCGGACGGCGGCGACATGGCAATCATGCACAGGATCTGCAGCAGGTGGTTCTGGATCATGTCGCGCATTTGCCCGGCCTGGTCGAAGTAACCCCAGCGCCCTTCAATACCCACCTCTTCCGCGACGGTGATTTCGACGTGATCGATGGTGCGGCAGTCCCAGTTATTGACGAACAGGGAGTTGGCGAGCGGGTGAAGCCGCTGGTGTCATTGACGTCAAGATTACAGAACTCCAGGCGTCCGCTCAGGGTATCCCACAAACCTTCATCAATTTTTTCCTTCATGAAGGTTTCCAGCGCTTCGCGCACGACTTTGGTATAAGCCGCTTTATCCCAGTCGGCACGGCCGACGCCAATGATTCTGGTGTCAGCGTGGATCTGGCCCGCCTTTTCAAGCTGATACAGGGAAGGCAACAATTTACGCCGCGCCAGGTCGCCCTTCGCGCCGAAAATGACCAGGTCGCATGCCTGGGCCGTTTGCGTTACCGCCATGTCATTCTCCTCAGTTGATAGTCTGGTGCTTTTGCCAGGCTATATTTGTAATTTTCTTACACTGCACTGTACTGTGTTTACGTATTTCCCGAAAGCCTTCCCCTTCGTTTGCGGCGGTAAAACCGCACAGGGTGAAAACATTCGGCGATGATTTGGGCATTCGGCCGTTATTGTTCGTTGTTTGTACCTGGTTCAGGTCAGTAAAATACGACCCTGATCATGTAATGAAAAAAAACAACATCATTTCACGTCATTCCTCACCGCTTGCGCTTGCGGAGGGGTATATTCTTGCTAAAACGCCCAATGATTTCACCCATTAATGAAATCGTTTCCATTGATGAGCGCCCTGTTACTAATGAACATGCTGGAAAAAATCCAGTCCCGACTGGAACACCTTAGCAAATCTGAACGCAAAGTGGCGGAAGTGATCCTCGCCACCCCCGAGCAGGCCATTCATTCGAGCATCGCCGCCCTCGCCCTTGAGGCCGGGGTTAGCGAACCGACCGTCAATCGCTTCTGCCGTAGTCTCGAAACCCGCGGATTCCCTGACTTCAAACTGCATCTGGCCCAGAGCCTTGCGCACGGCACGCTCTATGTTAACCGGAATGTCGATGAAGACGACAGCGTTGAGTCATACACGGGAAAAATATTCGAATCGGCCATGGCGAGTTTAGATCAGGTGCACCATTCTCTCGACATGTCGGCGGTAAATCGCGCGGTGGATCTGCTGACTCAGGCCAAAAAAATCGCCTTTTTCGGCCTCGGCTCCTCAGCGGCGGTCGCTCACGACGCGATGAACAAATTTTTCCGCTTTAACGTGCCGGTCATCTATTCCGACGACATTGTCCTGCAACGCATGAGCTGTATGAATTGCGATGACGATGATGTGGTGGTGATTATCTCGCATACCGGAAGAACCAAGAGCCTGGTGGAGCTGGCGCAGCTGGCTCGTGAAAACGATGCCATGGTGATCGCGCTCACCTCCGCCGGTACGCCGCTAGCCAGGGAAGCCACGCTCGCCATTACCCTTGATGTGCCGGAAGATACCGACATCTATATGCCGATGGTCTCCCGTTTGGCCCAGTTGACCGTCATTGACGTGTTGGCGACTGGCTTTACCTTGCGTCGGGGGGCAAAATTCAGAGATAACTTGAAGAGGGTCAAGGAAGCGCTGAAGGAATCGCGTTTTGATAAAGAACCATTCGTACCCAGTGATAATCAATAAAAGTTGATAACAAGCAGTACCCCATTACACCTTCGATAACGATCCGGCTGTGCGACGTTGCAGGCTGGCGCTACCGAATCCATGTTCACGCAACACCAAAGTTGTATCAGTCAACGGAGTATTACATGTCCAGAAGGCTTCGCAGAACCAAAATCGTTACTACCTTAGGCCCGGCAACTGACCGCGATAACAACCTGGAAAAGGTTATCGCCGCGGGCGCAAACGTAGTACGTATGAACTTCTCTCACGGCACCCCGGAAGATCATCAGCTCCGTGCCGACAAAGTGCGTGAGATTGCGGCAAAACTGGGCCGTCATGTGGCCATCCTCGGCGACCTCCAGGGACCAAAAATTCGCGTATCGACCTTCAAAGAAGGCAAAATTTTCCTCAACGTCGGCGATAAATTCCTGCTCGACGCAAACCTTGGCAAAGGCGAAGGCGACAAAGAGAAAGTCGGGATCGACTATAAAGGCCTGCCGGCGGACGTCGTGCCGGGCGATATCTTATTGCTCGACGATGGTCGCGTGCAGCTGAAAGTCCTCGAAGTTCAGGGGATGAAAGTGTTCACTGAAGTGACCGTCGGCGGCCCGTTGTCCAACAACAAAGGGATCAACAAGCTGGGCGGCGGCCTGTCTGCCGAAGCGCTGACCGACAAAGATAAAGCTGATATCGTCACCGCCGCTAAAATCGGCGTCGACTACCTGGCCGTCTCTTTCCCGCGCTGCGGCGAAGACCTGAACTACGCCCGTCGCCTGGCGCGCGATGCCGGCTGCGATGCGAAAATCGTCGCCAAAGTTGAGCGTGCCGAAGCGGTTTGCGATCAGGATGCGATGGACGACGTGATCCTCGCCTCCGATGTGGTAATGGTTGCCCGTGGCGACCTCGGCGTCGAGATCGGCGATCCTGAGCTGGTGGGCATCCAGAAAGCGCTGATCCGTCGTGCCCGTCAGCTGAACCGTTCCGTCATCACCGCCACCCAGATGATGGAGTCGATGATCACCGCCATCATCACCATGACCGAATCGGGCCGTACCGCGCTGATGACTTCGCGCATTAGCTCCGGTCTGCCGATTTTCGCCCTCTCCCGCCACGAGCGCACCCTGAACCTGACCGCCCTCTACCGCGGGGTGACGCCGGTGTTCTTCGACAGCCAGAATGACGGGGTGGCCGCCGCGCACGACGCCGTCAATCTGCTGCGGGACAAAGGCTATCTGGTCTCCGGCGACCTCGTGGTCGTGACCCAGGGTGACGTGATGAGCACCATCGGCAGCACCAACACCACCCGTATCCTCACCGTCGAGTAAGCTCGGTAGAGATAAAAAAGCCTCCTGACGGAGGCTTTTTTTATTTCTTTTTCGGGAACAGCTCTTTGCGTTTATAGGGCTCGATTTCACCCGGCTTGCGCGTTTTCAGCAGCTTCAGGATCCAGGTATACTGCTCGGTGTGCGGCTTAACAAACACTTCCACTTCTTCGTTCATCCGCCGGGCGATGGTCGTATCGTCAGCGTCCAGCAGATCGTCCATCGGCGGGCGCACCAGCACCGTCAGGCGATGCGTCTTGCCATCGTAGACCGGGAACAGCGGTACGACGCGGGCGCGGCATACTTTCATTAAGCGGCCAATCGCCGGCAGCGTGGCCTTGTAGGTGGCAAAGAAATCCACAAACTCGCTGTGTTCGGCGCCGTGATCCTGATCGGGCAGATAGTAGCCCCAGTAGCCCTGGCGCACCGACTGAATAAACGGTTTGATCCCATCGTTGCGCGCGTGCATACGCCCGCCAAAACGACGACGCACGGTATTCCACACGTAATCGAACACCGGGTTACCCTGGTTATGGAACATCGCCGCCATCTTCTGCCCGCCGGAGGCCATCAGCATCGCCGGGATATCCACACCCCATGCATGCGGAACGAGAAAAATCACCTTCTCATTATTGCGCTGCATCTCGTCGATGATCGCTTTCCCCTGCCAGTCGACGCGGGCAAGGATTTTCTGCGGATCGCGCAGGCCCAGCTCGGCCATCATCACCATCGCCTGCGGCGCCGAGGCATACATGGCGTCGATAATCGCTTCCCGCTCGTACTCGCTTTTTTCCGGGAAGCAGTACAGCAAATTAATCTGCGCCCGGCGGCGCGAGCTTTTCGCCAGACGCCCTACCAGACGACCGAGTTTGCCGAGGAGCGGATCGCGAAAGGATGGCGGCGTCAGCGCAATACCGGCGAAGGCAAAGACCCCCAGCCAGGCGCCCCAGTAGCGCGGCAGTAAAAAGGATTTTTCAAACTTAGGGATAAACTCAATATTATTTTTTTTCGTTTCCATGCCCAATCCGCAGATCGACTGCTTAATCAAGATAATGGGATAGTGTAGCGAGACGTCGGGTATCCTACAAAAGAAAAAGCCGGCGCCCTGGGGCACCGGCTTTCCACTGACCGGTGGTTAGTCAAACCGCAGCTGCGGAACGACCTCTTTGACCTGCGCCAGATAGTCGGTCCGGTCGGAACCGCTCAGCCCTTCGGTACGCGGCAGCTTAGCCGTCAGCGGGTTGACCGCCTGCTGGTTGATCCACACTTCGTAGTGCAGATGTGGCCCGGTAGAGCGTCCGGTATTCCCCGACAGCGCAATGCGATCCCCGCGCTTCACCTTCTGCCCCGGCTTCACTAACAGCTTACGCAGGTGCATGTAGCGAGTGGTATAGGTGCGACCGTGGCGGATCGCGACGTAATACCCGGCAGCGCCGCTGCGTTTGGCCACGACTACTTCACCATCGCCCACCGCCAGCACTGGCGTTCCCTGCGGCATCGCGAAATCGACGCCACGGTGCGGCGCGACGCGGCCGGTGACCGGGTTCAGACGACGCGGATTAAAGTTAGAGGAGACGCGGAACTGACGCGCCGTTGGGAAGCGCATAAAGCCCTTCGCCAGACCCGTGCCGTTGCGGTCGTAGAATTTGCCGTCTTCGGCGCGGATGGCATAGTAATCCTTACCGTCAGAGCGAAGACGCACGCCGAGTAACTGGCTTTGCTCACGTTTGCCGTCGAGCATTTCGCGCGACATCAATACCGAGAATTCGTCGCCTTTCTTCAGCTTACGGAAATCCATCTGCCACTGCATGGCCTTGATCACCGCGTTGATTTCCGTGCTGGTCAGCCCGGCATCACGCGCGCTGGAGACAAAGCTGGCGCCGACGGTGCCCTTCAGCACGCTGTTGACCCAATCGCCTTTCTGCAGCTCGCTGCTCATTTTAAAACCGTTATCCACACGGGTATAGGTGCGGGTCTCGCGGCGGGACATCTCCCAGGTCAGGCTCTGCAGATCGCCGTCGGCGGTCAGGGTCCAGGAGAGCTGCTGGCCAATCTTCAGGTTGCGCAGCTCTTTATCGGCGGAGGAAAGCTGGGCGATATCGCCCATATCGATACCGTACTGGTTCAGAATACTGCTGAGCGTATCGCCGGTCGACACCACATATTCGTGCCCGCCGGCATCGCTATCGGCTTTTTCGTCGAGCTCATCCTGAGGAATGGCTTCTTCTTCCTGCGGGGCCTGATCGATCGGCTCGGAGGCTTCCGGCAGCAGGGAGCGGATCTCGCTTTTTTCCAGTTCAATGGTTCTGACGATGGGGGCGGATTCCGGGTGGTAAATGTAGGGTCGCCAGACGGCGACCGCTAAGGTAAGAACGCTAAGCGACCCCAGCATAACGCGATGAGGTCGTGGCAGATTGTTGAATGCCTGAGTGACAGCGCGGGCTATCTGTTGCACGTATTCACTTCCTCGTTAATCTCCTTTCAGGCAGCTCGAATACTGATTCGCCAGTTGGGTGAGGAATTGCGGGTAACTCGTTTTACCCAGCGTAATTCCTGTCCCCAGTGGATCCAGGGTCCCCATGCGCACAGACGTGCCCCGGGCAACAGCTTCGATAACCGCTGGCCTGAACTGTGGCTCAGCAAAAACGCAAGTGGCTTTCTGCTCAACCAGTTGTGTTCTGATTTCGTGTAAACGCTGCGCACCGGGCTGTATTTCAGGGTTGACGGTAAAGTGCCCCAGCGAGGTCAAACCGTAGTGTTTTTCAAAGTAACCGTAGGCGTCATGAAAAACGAAATAGCCCTTCCCTTTCAGCGGTGCCAGCTCATTGCTCACCTGCTTGTCGGTCGCCGCCAGCGCGGTCTCGAACTGCTGCAGGTTGCTGTCGAGTTTGGCTCGACTCTGCGGCATAAGTTCCAATAATTTATCGTGGATTGCAACCGCCGAAAGCCGCGCTATCTCTGGGGATAACCACAGATGCATATTGTAAATACCGTGATGGTGATCGCCGTCACCTTTTTCTGCTGCGCCATGGTCGTGACCATGGTGATCGTCATCGTCGTCCGCCCCGGTGATGAGCAGCGGTTTGACCCCATCCAGCTCGGCAATCGTCACCTTTTTATTCGCCGCAATGCTTTGCGTCGACCTATCCATAAAGGCTTCCATTTCCGGACCAATCCACACCACTAAGTCTGCGTTCTGTAAGCGTTTTACATCAGAAGGACGGAGGGAATAATCATGCTCGGAGGCGCCATCGGGCAGCAGCACCTGGGTCTCGGTCACCCCATCGGCGATGGCCGCCGCAATAAAGCCCAGCGGTTTCATAGAAGTCACCACGGCGGCGCTGGCCAGCGGTACCTGCGCGAACAAAAAAACAGCGCCAAGTCCAGCGCAAAGAAGCGTATTTTTATGTAACATAATGCGTCTAGTCATCGAAATAAGTGAGTGTGATGTGATATTATAACATTCACTAGCTTGTGCAACCCCTAAATTACTATGACAAACCTTGTAACGCTGGAAAATGTCTCGGTGGCCTTTGGCCAACGCCGCGTGTTGTCTGACATCTCGCTGGCTCTCACGCCAGGCAAAATCTTAACCCTGCTGGGCCCCAACGGCGCCGGCAAATCGACCCTTGTGCGGGTGGTCCTCGGGCTGGTAGCACCGACAGAGGGTGTTATCAAGCGTGACGCACGCCTGCGCATCGGCTATGTGCCGCAGAAACTGCATCTGGACGCCACGCTGCCGCTGACCGTCAGCCGCTTCCTGCGTTTGCGCCCGGGCACCCGTAAAGACGACATCCTGCCGGCGCTGAAGCGCGTGCAGGCGGGGCATCTGATCGATGCGCCGATGCAAAAGCTCTCCGGCGGCGAAACGCAGCGCGTACTGCTGGCCCGCGCCCTGCTCAACCGTCCGCAGCTGCTGGTGCTGGATGAACCGACCCAGGGTGTTGACGTCAACGGCCAGGTGGCGCTCTACGATCTTATCAACCAGCTGCGCCATGAACTGGACTGCGCGGTGCTAATGGTATCCCACGATCTGCATCTGGTGATGGCCAAAACCGACGAAGTTCTGTGCCTGAACCAGCATATCTGCTGCTCTGGCGCACCGGAGGTGGTCTCCATGCACCCGGAGTTTATCTCCATGTTCGGCCCGCGCGGCGCGGAACAGCTGGGGATATACCGCCACCACCATAATCACCGCCACGACCTTCAGGGGCGAATTGTACTGCGTCGGGGAAACAGCCGCTAATGATTGAACTTCTGTTACCTGGCTGGCTTGCCGGGATGATGCTGGCCTGCGCCGCTGGTCCGCTGGGCTCCTTTGTGGTCTGGCGCCGCATGTCTTATTTCGGCGACACGCTGGCGCATGCATCTCTGCTCGGCGTCGCTTTCGGTTTATTGCTTAACGTCAATCCGTTCTATGCGGTGATCGCCGTGACCCTGCTGCTGGCTGGCGGGCTGGTGTGGCTGGAAAAACGACCGCATCTGGCGATCGATACCCTGCTGGGCATCATGGCGCACAGCGCGCTGTCCCTGGGGCTGGTGGTGGTCAGTCTGATGTCTAACGTCCGCGTCGATCTGATGGCGTACCTGTTCGGCGATCTGCTGGCGGTTACGCCGCAGGACCTGATCGCCATTGCCATTGGCGTGGTGATTGTGATTGGCATTCTGCTCTGGCAGTGGCGGAATCTGCTGGCGATGACCATCAGTCCGGACCTGGCGTTTGTCGACGGCGTGAAGCTGCAGCGGGTCAAGCTGCTGTTGATGCTGGTCACCGCCCTGACTATCGGCGTGGCGATGAAGTTCGTCGGGGCGCTGATCATTACTTCCCTGCTGATTATCCCGGCCGCCACCGCCCGCCGTTTTGCCCGTACGCCGGAGCAGATGGCCGCCGTGGCGGTGGGCGTGGGCATGCTGGCCGTTACCGGCGGGTTAACCTTCTCGGCTTTCTATGATACCCCGGCCGGGCCGTCGGTGGTGCTCTGCGCCGCGGTGCTGTTTATTCTCAGCATGACGAAAAAAGCCGCCAGCTGAAAATGAAAAAGCCCGGTCACTCTGCTGACCGGGCTTCACCATGAACTGCTCAACCGCAACGCGCTACGGCATTTCCGGCGGCGTAATCCCGAAATGATTCCAGGCGCGCACCGTCGCCATTCTTCCCCGCGGCGTACGCTGCACGCGGCGTGCCGCGTGAACGGCGGGCTACTTCCAGCGCGCCCTCGTCGCTCATCTCCAGCCCCATATGGCGGGCGCTGCGGCTGACAATATGCTGCAGATCGGGGATCTGATAGAACTCCAGACGCTGCACGATGCCAAAGCGGTCGCGCAGCGGCGAGGTCAACGAACCGGCGCGGGTGGTGGCGCCGATCAGGGTAAACGGCGGCAGATCGATCTTGATGGAACGCGCCGCGGGACCTTCGCCAATCATAATATCCAGCTGGTAGTCTTCCATTGCCGGATAGAGCACCTCTTCCACCACCGGCGAGAGGCGATGGATCTCATCGATAAACAGAACATCGTGCGGTTCGAGGTTGGTGAGCATCGCGGCGAGATCGCCCGCCTTCTCCAGCACCGGGCCGGAGGTGGTACGCAGATTCACCCCCATTTCATTGGCGACGATATTGGCCAGGGTGGTTTTCCCCAACCCTGGCGGGCCAAAAATCAGCAGGTGATCGAGGGCGTCGCCGCGCAGCTTCGCCGCCTGGATAAAGATCTCCATCTGCGAACGCACCTGCGGCTGGCCGACATACTCTGCCAGCAATTTTGGGCGGATGGCGCGGTCAGCGGCCTCTTCAAAGCCGCTGCTGTCTGCCGATACCAGCCGGTCTGCTTCAATCATCCCTTACCTCACAACGCAGCGCGCAGCGCTTCGCGAATTAGCGTTTCACTGTTGGCGTCCGGACGCGCGATCTTGCTGACCATCCGGCTGGCCTCCTGCGGTTTATAGCCCAGCGCGACCAGCGCGGCAACCGCTTCCTGCTCGGCATCGTCCGCCGTTGGGCCTGCCGGCGAGGTCAGCACCAGATCGGCCGCCGGGGTGAACAGGTCGCCGTGCAGCCCTTTGAAGCGGTCTTTCATCTCAACGATCAGACGTTCAGCGGTTTTTTTGCCAATCCCCGGCAGCTTCACCAGCGAGGCGACCTCTTCCCGTTCAACGGCGTTGACGAACTGCTGCGCCGACATGCCGGAGAGGATCGCCAGCGCCAGCTTGGGCCCCACGCCGTTGGTTTTAATCAGCTCTTTAAACAGGGTACGTTCCTGTTTGTTGTTAAACCCATACAGCAGCTGGGCATCTTCACGCACCACAAAGTGGGTGAAGACGATCGCCTCCTGCCCGGCCTCCGGCAGCTCATAGAAGCAGGTCATTGGCATATGCACTTCATAGCCGACGCCCGCCGTTTCCAGCAACACCAGCGGGGGTTGTTTTTCGAGAATGATGCCTCTGAGTCTGCCTATCACGTGGGGCTCCTGCGTTATGGTCTAAGTATCTGGCGGTATCATAAAAAAAGGCTGGATAGATATCCAGCCTGATTTGCGATTATCGTAAGCGCCCCCGCGCCAGATTGAGCCGGGTCTCGCTGATCTGAGCGGCATTCTGGCTGACATGGCAATGGGTGATGGCAATCGCCAGCGCATCCGCCGCATCCGCCTGCGGATTGGCGGGCAGCTTGAGCAAGGTGCGCACCATATGCTGGACCTGGCTCTTTTCGGCGCTGCCAATCCCGACCACGGTCTGCTTGACCTGACGGGCGGCGTATTCAAACACCGGCAGCGCCTGATTGGTCGCTGCGACGATCGCCACCCCGCGCGCCTGCCCGAGCTTTAACGCCGAGTCGGCATTCTTGGCCATAAAGACCTGCTCAATGGCGAAATAGTCGGGCTGGAACTGGGTGATGATCTCCGTCACCCCGGCGTAGATCAGCTTCAGCCGCGACGGCAGATCGTCCACTTTGGTGCGGATGCATCCGCTGCCCAGGTAGCTCAGCTGCCGCCCAACCTGGCGGATCACGCCATAACCGGTAACGCGCGACCCCGGGTCAATGCCGAGAATAATAGCCATCACGCGCCTCCGGTTAACCGTGGATGCGGCTGCATCACAGGGTGGCTGCGACCTCGTCGGAGATCTCGCCGTTATGGTACACTTCCTGCACGTCGTCGCAGTCTTCCAGCATATCGATCAGACGCAGCAGCTTCGGCGCCGTCTCGGCATCCATATCCGCTTTGGTGGACGGAATCATTGAGACTTCGGCAGCGTCGGCTTTCAGGCCGGCGGCTTCCAGCGCGTCGCGCACAGCGCCCATCTCTTCCCAGGCGGTGTAGACGTCGATGGCGCCGTCGTCATACCTTCATAAATGATGGTTTCCATGTTCGCGTCTTCATCGCCGCCGACGCCGCGCGCGATGGCGCGGTTCAGGGTGTCGCGAGTCATGTTGTTAGACAGCGCTTTATCAACGGCCGCACGCAGACGCGGGTTGGAAGCCGGATCGCCGCCGCCCAGACGCGCGGCGGTGACCAGCTCGCGAATGATTTTCGTAAAGATTTTACCGCGTTTGGCATCCTGTGCCGCTTTGCGGTGTTTGGTGTTGGCCCATTTACTATGACCTGCCATAAAAAACTCTCCAAAAAGCGCGCCCTTTCAGGCGGCGTTAATTACAAATTCTTCAATCGCCTGCCGGTTGCTCCACGACTTGGTCAGCGCAGCGGCTTCCGTCGCGCTGACCCAGCGATAGGCCAGATGTTCGGTGAAAGTAATCTCCCGCTCATGAGGCAGCGCAAGACAGAACCAGAATTCCGTATTGCGCTCTACACCCGGCGCATAGCGATGACGCAAATGAGAAAATATCTCGAACTCCACCGTGCGCTGACAGTCGATTAAGGTCAGTTGCTCGCAGGCAACGTCAATGGCGACCTCTTCCTTTACTTCACGCGCGGCGGCCTGCAGCGCGGTCTCTCCAGCTTCCAGGCTGCCGGTGACCGACTGCCAGAACGCGGGATCGTCGCGCCGCTGCAACATCAGCACCCGTTTCGTATCTTCGGCGTAAATGACCACCAGCACCGAAACGGGCAGCTTAAATGACATATTACTTGTTCTCCAGAGACGCTTTTGCCTCTTTCTCCACAACCTGAATACCCAGTTCACCGAGCGCCGCCGGATTGGCGAAGCTTGGCGCTTCGGTCATCAGGCAGGCGGCCGCGGTGGTTTTCGGGAAAGCGATAACGTCGCGGATGTTATCGGTACCGGTCAGCAGCATGGTCAGACGGTCAAGACCGAAGGCCAGACCTGCATGCGGCGGCGTACCGTACTTCAGCGCATCCAGCAGGAAGCCGAATTTCTCACGCTGTTCCTGTTCGTTAATGCCCAGAATACCAAATACGGTCTGCTGCATCTCGCCGCGGTGGATACGCACCGAACCGCCGCCGACTTCATAACCGTTAATGACCATATCGTAGGCGTTGGCCACGGCCTCTTCCGGCGCGGCTTTCAGCTCATCCGCGGTCATATCTTTCGGCGAGGTGAACGGATGGTGCATCGCCGTCAGGCCGCCTTCGCCGTCGTCTTCGAACATCGGGAAGTCGATCACCCACAGCGGCGCCCATTTGCTCTCGTCAGTCAGGCTCAGGTCTTTACCCAGCTTCAGACGCAGCGCGCCCAGCGCGTCGGCCACTACTTTCTTGTTGTCGGCGCCGAAGAAGATCATGTCTCCATCCTGCGCGCCGGTGCGGTCAAGGATCGCTTCCACGATTTCAGCGGTCAGGAATTTGGCCACCGGGCTGTTGATCCCGTCCATGCCTTTGGCACGCTCGGTCACTTTAATATAGGCCAGCCCTTTCGCGCCGTAGATCTTCACAAAGTTGCCGTATTCGTCAATCAGCTTGCGGGTCAGAGAGGCCCCGCCCGGGACGCGCAGGGCCGCCACGCGCCCTTTCGGATCGTTGGCCGGGCCGGCAAAGACCGCGAATTCCACAGACTTCAGCAGGTCGGCGACGTCCACCAGCTCCATCGGGTTACGCAGATCCGGTTTATCGGAGCCATAGCGACGTTCGGCTTCGGCGAAGGTCATGATCGGGAACTCGCCCAGGTCGACGCCTTTCACTTCCAGCCACAGCTGACGCACCATCGCCTCCATGATCTCACGCACCTGCGGCGCGGTCATAAAGGAGGTTTCCACGTCGATCTGGGTGAATTCAGGCTGACGGTCGGCACGCAGGTCTTCATCGCGGAAACATTTAACGATCTGATAATAGCGATCGAAGCCGGACATCATCAGCAGCTGTTTGAACAGCTGCGGCGACTGCGGCAGCGCGTAGAATTTGCCTTTGTGCACGCGGGAAGGCACGAGGTAATCGCGGGCGCCTTCCGGGGTGGCTTTAGTCAGCATCGGGGTTTCGATGTCGAGGAAGCCATGGTCGTCCATAAAGCGGCGCACAAAGCTGGTAATTTTCGCGCGGGTTTTCAGGCGCTGCGCCATCTCCGGACGACGCAGGTCGAGGTAGCGGTATTTCAGACGCGCTTCTTCGGTGTTGACGTGATTGGAGTCCAGCGGCAGCGATTCTGAGCGGTTAATGATTGTCAGATCGGAAGCCAGCACTTCGATAGCGCCGGTGGCCATGTCCGCGTTGATGTTTTTCTCTTCACGCGCGCGAACGGTGCCAGTGACCTGAATGCAGAACTCATTACGCAGTTCAGAGGCTAACTTCAACGCATCCGCACGATCCGGATCGAAAAACACCTGAACGATGCCTTCGCGGTCGCGCATATCGATAAAAATGAGGCTACCGAGATCGCGACGGCGGTTGACCCAACCACACAGAGTCACCTGCTGCCCAACGTGGGACTGTCGAAGCTGTCCGCAATATTCTGTACGCATGAGATATCCCTTAACTTAGCCGTCGGCGGATTGTCGTCTGCCCTGCAGGCGACGAGGTCGCAGCTTTAGCTGATGTCACAACTGAATGAAAAAAGGCGGCTATTATACTGGAAATTCTGTCGTTCGATAAGTCCGACGCACGATGTACGCTGCTTTGCTGCGCGCTTAACGTCCACACTCACATAAATTAACAAAATTTGTTACTCTTTTGCTGAAGCCGCAAAGGTATTGTAGCCGCCTGACAACAGATGAAGATACGGGGATACCATGTTAGAACTCAATGCAAAAAACACGGCGCTGGTGGTAATCGATCTGCAGGAAGGCATTCTGCCTTTCGCCGGCGGCCCGCATCGGGCTGACGAGGTGGTGGCGCGCGCCGCTCGCCTGGCAGACAAGTGCCGGCAACAGGGTTCGCCGGTCATCATGGTCCGCGTGGGCTGGTCGGCCGATTTCGCCGAAGCGCTGAAACAGCCTGTCGACGCTCAGGCCGGGGCGCATACGCTGCCCGAAAACTGGTGGACCTACCCGGCCACGCTGGGTAAGCAGGAGAGCGATATCGAAGTGACCAAACGCCAGTGGGGCGCGTTCTATGGCACCGACCTTGAGCTTCAGCTGCGCCGCCGCGGGATCGACACCATTATTCTCTGCGGCATCTCCACCAACATCGGCGTCGAATCCACCGCCCGCAATGCCTGGGAGCTGGGTTTTAACCTGGTCATCGCCGAAGATGCCTGCAGCGCCGCCTCCGCCGAGCAGCATCAGGGCAGTATGACGCATATTTTCCCGCGCATCGGCCGGGTGCGCAGTACCGAGGAGATCCTCACGGCGCTATGATTTATATTGGGCTTCCCCAGTGGTCGCACCCGAAATGGGTGCGCCTTGGCATCACCAGCCTTGAAGAGTACGCCCGCCACTTTAACTGCGTGGAGGGCAACACCACCCTGTATGCGCTACCAAAGCCGGAGATTGTCGCCCGCTGGTATGAACAGACTCACGATGACTTCCGCTTCTGCTTCAAATTTCCGGCCACCATCTCGCACCAGGCCGCCCTGCGCCATTGCGACGAGTTAAGCAGTGAATTTTTTGCCCGCCTGGCGCCGCTGGCCTCGCGCATCGGCCAGTACTGGCTGCAGCTGCCGGCGACGTTCGGTCCTCGCGATCTCCCCGCGCTATGGCATTTTCTCGACGGACTGCCGAAGGATTTCACCTACGGCGTCGAAGTTCGTCATCCCGAGTTTTTCGCCAAAGGGGAAGCGGAACAGCAGCTCAACCGCGGGCTGCACGAGCGTAACGTCAACCGCGTGATCCTCGACAGCCGCCCGGTCCATAGCGCTGCGGCCACCAGTCCGGCGATGATCGATGCCCAACAAAAGAAACCGAAGGTGCCGGTACATGCGGTGATGACCGCCCGACAGCCAATGGTGCGGTTTATCGGCGGTGACGATATGGTCCATAACCGGGAACTGTTTCGCGTCTGGCTTCAGACCCTGGCGAAGTGGCATCAGTCGGGGACCCCGTGGTTGTTCCTGCATACCCCGGACATTGCTTTCGCCCCGGCGCTGGTGGATACCCTGTGGGGTGACCTGCGCGCTGCCCTGCCGGCGGCAGGAAATGCGCCGTCGATTCCGCAGCAATCTTCTCTTTTCTGATATCCTGCTATCATATCCGGAGCCATCTGCCAGAGTTAAAGGGAGTTTTCGTATGGTCAGCGCGCTGTATGCCGTTTTAGGTGCGTTATTGTTAGTGAAGTTCTCATTTGACGTGGTGCGTCTGCGCACCCAATACCATGTAGGCTACGGTGACGGCGGCTTTAGCGAGCTGCAGGTTGCCATCCGCGTTCACGGCAATGCCGTCGAATATGTGCCGATTGGCCTCATTTTGCTGTTATTTATGGAGATGAACGGCGCTCAGACCTGGATGGTGCACGTTTGCGGGATTTTATTGATTGTCGGGCGACTGATGCACTCCTGGGGCTTTCATCACCGCGTCTACTACTGGCGCCGCTCCGGCATGAGCGCCACCTGGTGCGCGTTGTTGCTAATGGTGCTGGCCAATCTTTGGTATATGCCCTGGGAGTTGGTTTTCTCCCTCCGTTAGCGCACAATACGCCGTTTTCGTTTTTTCGGGTTTAACGTTATGTCTCACCGCGATACGCTTTTTTCCGCGCCGATTGCCAGCCTCGGCGACTGGACCTTTGATGAACGGGTTGCTGAAGTCTTCCCCGATATGATCCAGCGTTCTGTGCCCGGCTACTCCAATATCATCTCGATGATCGGCATGCTGGCCGAGCGCTTCGTTCAGCCCAACACTCAGGTTTACGATCTTGGCTGTTCGCTGGGCGCCGCCACCCTCTCCGTGCGCCGCAATATTAGCCATCCGGGCTGTCGCATTATCGCTATCGATAACTCGCCCGCGATGGTGGAGCGCTGCCGTCGCCATATTGACGCTTATAAAGCGCCGACGCCGGTCGAAGTGATTGAAGGGGATATCCGCGACGTGACCATTGAAAACGCCTCGCTGGTGATCCTGAACTTTACTATTCAGTTCCTTGAGCCGGGCGATCGCCAGGCGATCCTCAATAAAGTCTATCAGGGGCTGAATCCGGGCGGCGCGCTGGTGCTCTCGGAAAAATTCAGCTTCGAAGACGCCCACGTTGGCGAACTGTTGTTCAATATGCATCATGACTTTAAGCGCGCCAACGGCTACAGCGAACTGGAGATCAGCCAGAAACGCAGCATGCTGGAAAATGTGATGCTGACGGACTCTGTCGAAACCCATAAAGCCCGCCTGCGTCAGGCTGGGTTTGAACATGCCGAACTGTGGTTCCAGTGCTTTAACTTTGGCTCGCTGGTGGCCGTGAAAGCCGGGGAGCAGGCATGATCGACTTCAGTAACTTCTATCAGCTGATCGCCAAAAGCCCGCTGTCTCACTGGCTGGAGACGCTGCCTGCCCAGGTAGCCGCCTGGCAGCGCGATGCCCTGCACGGCAAGTTTCGTGAATGGGAGCGCGCCGTAGAATTTCTGCCGGAGTTAACGCCTTGGCGTCTGGATCTTCTGCACAGCGTCACCGCCGAGAGCGAAACGCCGCTCAGCGAAGGCCATCAGCGGCGGATCGAAAATCTGCTTAAAAACCTGATGCCGTGGCGCAAAGGCCCTTATTCGCTGTACGGCATCAATATCGATACCGAATGGCGATCCGACTGGAAATGGGAGCGCGTTCTGCCGCACCTGTCCGATCTCACTGGCCGGACTATCCTCGACGTGGGCTGCGGCAGCGGCTATCACATGTGGCGGATGATCGGCGCCGGCGCACATCTGGCGGTCGGTATCGATCCCACCCAGCTGTTCCTGTGCCAGTTTGAAGCGGTGCGTAAGCTGCTCGGTAACGACCAGCGGGCGCATTTGCTGCCGCTGGGCATCGAGCAGCTGCCGGCGCTGGAGGCCTTCGACACCGTGTTCTCGATGGGCGTGCTCTACCACCGCCGCTCGCCGCTGGACCATCTGTGGCAGCTGAAAGATCAGCTGGCGCCAGGGGGCGAGCTGGTGCTGGAGACGCTGGTGGTTGAAGGAGATGAAAATACGGTGCTGGTTCCGGGCGACCGCTATGCGCAAATGCGCAACGTCTATTTTATCCCCTCGGCGGCGGCCCTGAAATTGTGGCTGGAGAAGTGCGGGTTTATTGACGTGCGCATCGTCGACGCCTGCGTCACCTCGACAGAGGAGCAGCGACGCACCGAATGGATGACGACCGAATCGCTGGCCGATTTCCTCGACCCACAGGATCAGCGCAAAACGGTGGAAGGCTATCCGGCGCCATTACGGGCTGTGATCATTGCCACCAAACCGGAAACCCAGCAGTCGCTGGCGAAAAAAGCGAGATAAAAAAAGGCCCCTGTTTAATGGGCAGGGGCCTGGTACGGGCAATCATCATATTGGGCGACATGATGTGCAGCAAAA
>PPYF01525938.1_pt1 | contig 26762 bp, 24 predicted proteins | sample 1559871 | NCBI WGS metagenome assembly PPYF01 (sample SAMN08240021, study PRJNA423297) | Human gut metagenome, whole genome shotgun sequencing project. | reverse complement strand
TGTTGGGGATCATCAGCAGCAGGCCCTGAGAAGCGGTGAAGGTGGTGGTAACAGCACCTGCACCCAGAGAGCCGTGCACTGCGCCGGCTGCGCCGGCCTCAGACTCCATCTCGACGACCTTGACCTGATTGCCGAAGATGTTCTTCTGACCTGCTGCAGACCACTGGTCCACAGAGTCAGCCATCGGAGAAGACGGGGTAATGGGGTAGATGGCAGCCACGTCCGTGTAGGCATATGCTACATGAGCGGCAGCGGTATTGCCATCCATGGTTTGCTTTGCTCTAGGCATTTTTCTTCCTCCATTGTTCAGAATTTGGTACCTTTTGCGCGGGGCAATATGCGCCCCGGCGGGGCCGGAGAACCCCATAAAGGCACTATTGCTCGTATACTATAATAGCAAATTCCGCCCTTAAAGTAAACGCAAACCGACTGGCAAAACACAACAAAAATTCAAGAAATTTTTTGGCTGTTTTTTACTCTTGTGTTTTTGGTAAGATTTTTCTTGCAGAATTTTAAGTTTTTGGCGGGATCAGCGGATTTTTCTTAACTTTTCCTTAATTTTGAATTGACAATCATACAGGAGATGCCGTAAACTGGAACCAATGGATTTTCCGGGTCCGGAACGTTTTCGGCCCGCTCAGAAAGGACGCAGAAACGATGGACGCAGCACATTTTGAGAAGAAACTGACCAGTGAGGTGATCTTCGAGGGCCGGGTGGTCACCCTGACCAAGGATACCGCCCTGCTGGAGAATGGAAAGACCGCCACCCGCGAGGTGGTCCACCACCACGGCGGGGCCTGCATCGTACCCTATTTTGAGGACGGCACCATCTGCATGGTCCGCCAGTTCCGCTACGCCATGCAGCAGGAGCTGTGGGAGCTGCCCGCCGGCAAGCTGGAGCAAGGGGAGGCCCCCTTCGAAGCCGCCAAGCGGGAGCTGGAAGAGGAGTGCGGCCTGACGGCAGAGCACTACACCTCGCTGGGGGAATTTTACCCCACCGTCGGCTACGATACCGAGGTCATCTACACATGGGCCGCCACCGGCCTGACGAAGACCCACATGCACCTTGACGCGGACGAGTTTCTGACCCCTGACCGCGTGCCGCTGCAAAAGGCCTACGAAATGGTCATGAGCGGTGAGATCAAGGACGGCAAGACCATTGCGGGCGTGCTGAAGCTCAAGGCCCTGCTGGACGAGGGCAAACTGTGATCGTCTACGAAGATGCGGCCCTTGCAGTCGTGAACAAACCGGCGGGTCTTTCCAGTGAATCGGGTCTGCCCGACGCGCTGCGGGCCCTCTGGGGCAAGCCGGACGCCTATGTGGGGGTGGTGCACCGGCTGGACATCGGCGTTTCCGGGCTGATGGTGCTGGCCAAGACGCCGAACGCCGCAGCGGCCCTGACCCGGCAGATCACCGAAAGTCAGGACGCCTACGCCGTGCTGGACGGCCGGGCCGAACCCACGAAGCACACCCCCGCCGCACCGGTCTTCGTGAAGCAATACCGCGCCGTCCTTGCGGGAGCGCCGGATGAATCCCTGCCCGAAGCGGGGACTCTGCGGGACTATCTCTTCAAGGACAGCCGGAAGGGGAGGGTCTTCCCGGTCAGCCGCCCCCGCAAAGGGGTGCGGGAAGCGGTGTTGGAATATCGCATCACGTCCACAAATGGGGTCCTGAGCCTTGCGGACATTACCCTCCACACCGGGCGGACCCATCAGATCCGGGTGCAGTTCGCCTCCCGGAAGCATCCGCTCTGGGGTGACGGCAAATACGGCAGCCGGTTCAAGGGGAACATCGCCCTGCAAAGTGCGCGGCTGCAATTCCTGCACCCGGAAACGGGGCAGCAGATGGAATTCCGGCTGGAAAAGCCGAACGAGGAACCATGGAACATCGGGTAAATGCTATGGAACAACAAACATACAAGGCGGATGCCGAAATTTATGAAGTGCTGGAGCGGGAGATCATCGACCTGACCATCCGCCCCGGCAGCTTGCTGAGCGAAAACCCGCTCTGCGCCCGGTTCGGAGCACCGCGTTCCCTCATCCGGGTGGTCTTGCAGCGGTTGCAGGAAAACGGGCTGGTGAAGATCGTGCCCTACAAAGGTACCACCGTCACCCGGCTGAATCGCGAGATCGTGGAGGAGCTGATCTATGAGCGCACCGCCGTGGAAGCCCGCGTGCTTCGGGATTTTTCGCCCAAGTGCACCCCGGAGCAGCGGGCGCTGATCCGGAAGCGGGCCGCCGCCTACGAGGAGCTGGCCCACGCCGAGCATCCGGACTTCAACCGCCTGTATGAGGCCGACCGGCTGCTCCACGAGACATGGTTCGCGGCTATGGGCAAGATGTACCTCTGGCGCACCTTGCAGAGCGCTCACGCCGACTACAGCCGCTTCCGGATGCTGGACACCATGACCAGCGGCGGGCTGGCCGAGGTGATCGCGGACCACACCAACCTCATTGAGGCCATCGAGCGGTGCGACCTTGCGGCCTTTGAGCCGCTGGTGGAGCGCCACCTCTACGGCGGCATCCGTCGGCTGGGCAGTAAGCTGACCGAGGAATACGCCGACTATTTTGAACCCGAAAAATAAATGTTCCACGTGGAACGCCAAAAAAGACCAGCGCCGCAGGGTGAGATACTCTGCGGCGCTGGTCTTTTGCTTATCGGAGAACGTTCGCCCTTGGGGGCGCGGAAATTTTATAGTCTATTAAAGCGTATTAGTGCGGTTCAGTACAAAGTTGTAAGTCTCGTTCTTCGCAAAGTAAGGGGTATACTGGATGCCGATCTGCTCCCAATCGCTCGGAACGACCGCATAGATCTTGATGCGGCCAGATTTCTGGGGCTCCAGTGTGCCAAGGAATCCGGCTCCCAGAATGTCGCCGATGCCTGCGTCGGTCATCCCACTGTAGCCGATTGCTGCGTGGCCCAGTTTCTTGTCCTTTGCCACCATAACAAAATCGCTCTTGCCAAGCTTCCCAAAGTCGTTGTTCTTGATGGCATACAAAACCTCGCTCAGTTTATCCTGTGCCGTATTACCCATCTGGATCGGATTTTCCGACTGATTGTTGAGGCCAAAGCAGACGGCGATCAGCGTCTCATCTGCATAGTTGCCCGCAATCTTCGAAGCAGAGCCCTGCTGATAGCCCAACAGCTTCACATTCACGCCATTGATCTGGACGGTCTCATTGACGCCATATACGGTGCCGCCCGAACCTCCGCCCTCCTCGGAACACCCCGCGAAGATGCCGGATGCGGTAACAGCCAGCGCAGCAGCGCCGGCGCATTTCAGGAAAACTCTACGGCTCATGCTTGCCATATTCGGTACCTCCCTTAAATGATCTGGTGTCTCAACTTATCAGACCTTTGTCCGGTAAGTTGGTTTCTGGCTTGAGAATACCAGAACTCCAAGGGTTTGGCAAGAGGATTTTTTGCAAAAATCCGACCGCACAGCGTTTCTTTGTACGAATTTTCAGTAAAGGATCTTTGCTCATTCGCTGAAGGTGCGGAATTTGCGCACGAAGCGGCAAAAAACACAGCAGCTTTGCTAAGCCCTCCCCCAATTTCTTAGAGAAACCGCCGAAAATGCAACTGTTTTTCCGCAAGGGCACTAGAAAACGTTTTAGCCGAAGATGCCGGTCAGGAAAATTTCCAGACCGATGCCGATGAGGATGATACCGCCCAGAACGGAGGCTTTTCCGGCCAGCTTGGTGCCGAACTTTTTGCCGATGTGCAGACCGGCCATGCAGATAAAGAAGGTGACCGTCGCGATGATGAGGGAAGCCACCAGTGCCATGACCCAGCCGTACTCCGAAATGGTGAAGCCGACGGAGAGGGCGTCGATGCTGGTGGCGACGCCCTGCACAAAAAGGGCACCGGCGCTGAGCGCGGCGGCTTCCTCGGTCTCCTCGCCCTTGACGCCCTCCATCAGCATCTTTCCGCCGATGTAGGCCAGCAGGATGAGGGCGATCCATGGAATGAATGTCTCAAAGGATGAGAACAGCTCTACGATGGTGTGGACGCAGACCCAGCCCGTCATGGGCATGGCCGCCTGAAACAGGCCGAAGGTGCCCGCGATGATGCACATCCGCTTCATCGACATTCTGGGATCGTGCAGACCATTTGCCATCGAGACCGAAAACGCATCCATCGCCAGACCCACGCCCAGCAGTGCGCTGTTGAAGAAGAACAAGAAACTCCATTCCATACTGAATACGCCTCCTGAATTTGACCAGATTTGGTGCGGCTAACAAAACCCGGAATCGGTGCGCGTGCACGTCCGATTCCGGGTCATTTTTTTTTACAAACTGACTCCATGCGTTATGGGCGTGGTACTCGCACCAAAACGCGGCCTGAGAGGTGTTATTTCAAATCAGTCCTCGCTGCTGTCCGCTTCCGGGGTCTCGGCAGCCGAAGCCTCATCGGCGGCTTCCATGGCGGCCAGCTGCTCGGCGGTGGGCTCGTCGCCCTCCTCGGCCTCGACGGTCTCGGTCTGGGCTTCGTCGTCGTGGTCGGTGCGGGCAAGAACCATGACCTTATCGTTCTCGCCCAGACGCATGACCCGGACACCGGAGCCGTAGCGGCTCTGGACCGGGATGGAATCGGCGTGGAGGCGGATGATAATGCCCTCCTGACTGCTCAGCAGGATATCATCCACATCATCGACGATCTTAACGGCAGCCACCTTATCCTTGGAGGCATCGTAGTTGCGGATGCCCTTGCCGCCGCGGGCCGTGATGCGGTAGGTGTCGATCTCGGATCGGCGGCCCTTGCCGTTTTCGGTCACGGTCAGGATGGTGGCACCCTCGCGGCAGATGCAGACGCCAACGACTTCATCCCCCTCGGCCAGCTTGATGGCACGCACGCCGTGGCCGCTGCGGCCCATGGGGCGGGCGTCCTCTTCGTTGAAGCGGATGGCCTGACCGTTGCGGGTGGCAACGATGAGCATATCGTGGCCGGTGGTCAGGCGGGTCCATGCCAGCGCGTCGCCCTCGTTCAGGGCAATGCCGATCAGGCCGGACTTACGGATATTGGCATACTGTTCCAGCGGAGTGCGCTTGATCAGGCCCTGCTTGGTGACCATGGTGACGAAGCCGCCCTTGTTGTCCTCATCCTTGGGGTAGCAGAGCATATTGGTGACCTTTTCGCCCTCGGCCAACTGGAGCAGGTTCACGATGTTGGTGCCCTTGCTGGTGCGGCTGCCCTCGGCGATGGTATAACCCTTGAGGCGGAACATCCGGCCCCGGTTGGTGACGAACAGGACATAATCGTGGGTGGAGCCGACGAACATCTCCTGCACGATGTCCTCTTCCTTGCGGGTCATGCCGGAAATGCCGCGGCCGCCGCGCTTCTGAGCCTGATAAGTGGCCTTGAGCTGGCGCTTGATATAACCGGCCTCGGTCAGGGTGTAAACGCACTGTTCCTCGGCAATGAGGTCTTCGATGTCCACTTCGCCGTTGACGGTCTCGATCTCGGTGCGGCGCTCGTCACCGAAGCGCTTCTTCATATCCAGCAGCTCATTCTTGACGATCTCCAGCACGCGGGCGTCGTTGGCAAGGATGTCCTCCCAATCGCGGATCTTCGCCTGCAGGGTGCCCAGTTCTTCCTCGATCTTGAGGATCTCCAGACCAGCCAGACGGCCCAGCTGTAATTTCACGATGGCGTCGGCCTGCGGGTCATCGAAGCCGAACTGTTCCATGATGGCAGCCTTGGCCTCGGCCATGCCGCCCTTGCAGGCGCGGATGGTGGCGATCAATTCATCCACGATGTCGGTGGCCTTCTTCAAGCCTTCGAGGATGTGGGCGCGCTCCTGTGCCTTCTTCAGGTCGTACTGGGTGCGGCGGCGGACCACTTCGTCTTGGAACTCCACGTATTTCTGGATCATCTGCTTCAGGGTCAGCACCTTCGGCACCTTGTGGTCGATGGCCAGCATGATGACGCCGACGGTATCCTGAAGCTGGGTGTACTGATAGAGCTGGTTCAGCACCACCTGCGGGTTCGCGTCCTTGCGCACATCAATGACAATGCGCATTCCCTTGCGGTTGGTCTCATCGTTCAGGTCGCTGATGCCCTCGATCCGCTTTTCCTTCACGAGGTCTGCGATGTTCTCAATCAGGCGGGCCTTGTTCACCATGTAGGGGATCTCGGTGACGATGATCTGGGCGCGGCCGTTCTTCTTCTCCTCAATGGTGGCGCGGCCGCGCAGGGTGATCTTGCCGCGGCCGGTGGCGTAGGCGGCGCGGATGCCGCTGCGGCCCATGATGATGCCGGCGGTGGGGAAGTCCGGGCCTTTGATATATTCCATCAGGCCGGGCAGGTCGATGTCCGGGTTCTCGATATAGGCCACGCAGCCGTCGATGACCTCGCTCAGGTTGTGGGGCGGGATGTTGGTGGCCATGCCGACTGCGATGCCCTGACTGCCGTTGACCAGCAGGTTCGGGAAGCGGCAGGGCAGGACGCTGGGTTCCTTCTTCGTTTCATCGAAGTTGGGGTCCCAGTCGATCGTGTTCTTGTCGATATCGGTCAGCATCTCGACGGCCATCCGGCTCATGCGGGCCTCGGTGTAACGGTAAGCAGCCGGGGGGTCGCCATCGACGGAACCGAAGTTACCTTGGCCGTCCACCAGCGGGTAGCGCAGGGAGAAATCCTGTGCCAGACGGACCATGGCGTCGTAAACGGATGCGTCGCCGTGGGGGTGGTAGGAGCCCAGCACTGCACCGACGGTATCCGCCGACTTGCGGTAGGGATGGCTGGGGTCGTTGCCGCGCTCGTGCATGGTATAAAGAATGCGGCGGTGGACCGGTTTCAGACCATCGCGCACATCGGGCAGAGCACGGGACACGATGACCGACATGGAGTAATCCAGAAACGCCGTCTCAATCTCCTTCTTGACGTCGCGGATGATCTTTTTGGTACCGCTGCCCGGTATCATCACAAAATCTTCTTCCATTTTTTCCTCCGTAGGATAAACCTCTCAGTCTGCTTCGCAGCCAGCTCCCCTCGTAGGGGAGCCCTTGGCAGAGAGATCAAGTGTTATGCTTTTGGTCAAGTATCAGACATCCAATTTTGCATATTGAGCATTTGCCTCAATAAAGCGGCGGCGGGGCTCGACCTGATCGCCCATCAGGATGGTAAAGGCTTCGTCGGCCTTCTCGGCGTCCTCAATGGTGATCTGCACGATGACGCGGTTATCGGGGTTCATGGTGGTCTCCCAGAGCTGCTCCGGGTTCATCTCACCAAGGCCCTTATAGCGGTTGACCTTTGCGCCCGGCATTTCCTGCGAGAGCACGGCCATTTCGGCGTCGTTGTAGGCGTACTTGATGGTGTTGCCCTTCTGCACCTTGAACAGGGGCGGCTGGGCAACGTAGACATGGCCCTGCTCGATGAGGGGGCGCATATAGCGGAAGAAGAAGGTCAGCATCAGGGTGCAGATGTGAGAACCATCCACATCGGCATCGGCCATGATGAACACTTTGTCGTACCGCAGTTTGGTGATATCAAATTCTTCACCGATGCCGCAGCCCAGTGCCAGCACGACGGGCATCAGCTTATCGTTGCCGTAAATGCGGTCGGCGCGGGCCTTTTCGACGTTGAGCATCTTGCCCCACAGGGGGAGGATGGCCTGAATGGCCGAGTCACGGCCCATCTTGGCCGAGCCGCCTGCAGAATCGCCCTCGACGATGAAAATTTCGGTGCGGGAGGGGTCTTTTTCGCGGCAGTCCGCCAGCTTGCCGGGCATCCGGCTGGTCTCCAGCGCGCTCTTGCGGCGGACCAGCTCACGGGCCTTCTTGGCGGCAGCGCGGGCGCGGGCGGCCTGTGTGGCCTTTTCAAAGATGGCCTTGGCCACGCCGGGATTCTCCTCGAAGAACTCCATCAGCTTGGTGTAGACCATGTTGGAGACGAGGGTGCGGATCTCGGTATTGCCGAGCTTCGCCTTGGTCTGACCCTCGAATTCGGCCTCCTGCAATTTCACGGAGATGACGCAGATCAGACCCTCGCGGACATCGGAGCCAGAAAGGTTCTCGTCCTTATCCTTCAGCAGACCGTGGCTGCGGCCGTAATCGTTGAATACGCGGGTCAGGCTGGTGCGGAAGCCCTCTTCGTGGGTGCCGCCGTCGGGAGTGTTGACGTTGTTGGCAAAACTCAGCACCAGCTCGTTGTAGCTGGAATTGTACTGCAGCGCGATCTCCGCCATGCCGCGGTCGGTCTGGCCCTTGAGGTAGATGACGTTGGGGTGGAGCACTTCGAGGTTGCGCTTCTCGTTCAGGTAGGTGACAAAGCTCTTGATGCCGCCCTCATAGCACATGACCTCGGTGCGGTAGCAGGGGTCGCCCTCCTGCCCATCCTCCAGAACGGGGGTGTAGAGTTCCCGCTCGTCGGTCAGGGTGATCTTGACGCCCGCGTTCAGGAAGCTTTCCTCCCGCAGACGCTTTTCCAGCGTCTCAAAGTTGTAGACGGTGGTGTCCTTGAACATCTCCGGGTCCGGCTTGAAGGTGACACGGGTGCCGGTGACGCCCGGCTCCACAGTGCCGATGCACTTCAGCGGGCCGTCCGGGTCGCCGCGGCGGAAGGTCTGCTCATACTCATGGCCGTCCCGGCGGACATTGACGGTCAGCCACTCGGAACAGGCGTTGACAACGGACGCGCCGACGCCGTGCAGACCGCCGGCCACCTTGTAGCCGGAATTCTCGCCGCCGAACTTGCCGCCGGCGTGGAGGATGGTGTAAACGACGGTGACGGCGGGCAGACCGGTATCGGCCTGAATGTCCACGGGGATGCCGCGGCCGTTATCCGTGACCTGAATGATGTTGTCCTTTAAGATCTTGACCTCGATGTGGTTGCAGTAACCGGCCAAGGCCTCGTCGATGGCGTTGTCCACGATCTCGTAGACCAGATGATGCAGTCCGCGCTCGCCGGTGGAACCGATATACATGCCGGGGCGCTTGCGCACCGCTTCCAAGCCCTTCAGGACCTGAATCTCACTGGCGTTGTACTCGTGGTCCGTCGCGGTTTCCACGTTGGTGCTGGTGATGATTTCCTCTGCCATATCCTTTCTCCCTTTTTGATTTTCTATCGTAAAATTTTATTGGATGGTTTGTTCAGCGCGCCGTTTCATCGCGGCGCTGGACAGCTCCGAAAGATACACCGTATCCACCGGGGCGTCCGCTAACACATAACACTGGGGCAGCTCTTCCGAAAGGCTGACCACGGCCCCGTTCTTCTGGGCGTAGTTCAGAAACTCGCGCCCGCGGGGGGAGATGGTGGTGGTCTCCAGATTGAAGATTCCGATGATGTCCCGATCGTTCAGAACATAGTCGCGTCCCAAGTGAATATACATTTCGTATTATCTCCATTTGTTAGCAGGGGCAGCGTTCGTCTGCCAGTTCAAGCCTTGGTCAGCACCCCGCCGTTCATGCGGTAGACTTCGCCGTCCGTTTTCAGGAAGGCGGTGTCGTCGCAGCTGGTGACGAAGGTCTGCTTTTCCCGCATCCGGGTCAGCAGATACTGCTTGCGGCCATCGTCCAGCTCGCTGAGCACATCGTCCAGCAGCAGCACCGGGTGCTCGCCGGTAATGGCTGCTGCAGCCGCAGCTTCCGCCATTTTCAGGCTCAGGACCACGCTCCTCTGCTGTCCTTGGCTGGCAAACACTTTGGCCGGCTGCCCATCGAGCAGCAGCTCGATGTCCTCCCGGTGGGGGCCGCAGAGGCTTTGCCCGGCCCGAAGCTCCTCGCTCTGGCGGGCACGGAGCAGGTCGGCCAGACCGCCCGGTTCAAACTGGGCAGCATAGTGCAGCTCCATCCGCTCCGCCCCATGGGAGAGCTCGGCATAATTGCTGCACGCAAGGGGGCCCAGCCGCTCAAGGTAAGCCCGCCGCCTCTGCTGGATGGCCTCTCCCTGCACGGCAAGCTCCCCATTGAGCACTTCCAGCAGGGCCGCTTTTTCAGCATAGGGACGTTCTGGCCCCGCTGCAGAACGGCGAAGCAGCGCGTTTTTCTGCTGCAATGCCCGGATGTAGCGGCGGTAGACCGTCAGGTAGCCGGGGTAGAGCTGGCAGAGCGCCGCGTCCAGAAACTTTCGCCGGCCTTCCGGCGCCCCTTTGACAAGGCTCAGGTGGCCGGGGTCGAAGACCACCGCCGGAAAGCTGCCCGCCAGCGCCGATGCCCGCTTGGGCGGTGCCCCGTTCACCGAGGCGTTCCGCCCCGGCCGGGAGGAGTCCGGCGTACCGATGGTCATCCGAACCCGGCGCTCTTCTTCAGGCTCTTCCAGCAGGAGTTCTTCCGGGTGCTGTGCGCTCAGGGTAGACGCTTCCAGCACGGCGAAGGGTTCGCCCCGCCGCACCAGTTCGGCATCCTTGCCACCCCGGAAGCTTTTGCCGCCGGTCAGCAGCCAGATGGCCTCCAAAAGGTTCGTCTTGCCTTGGCCGTTATTGCCGCAGATGACGGTCAGCTCCCGGCCCGGCGTCAGGCTGGCCGACGCGATGTTGCGATAATTTTGGACTTCCAGTGAGAGCAGACGCATGGTTTACTGGCCCTGCCCCACGGTCACGCTCTGGCCGTCCAGCTCAATGACGTCGCCTGCGCGGCACTTTTTGCCCCGCATGGTGCAGACTTCGCCGTTCACCTTGACGGCACCACCCTGCACCAGCTCCTTGGCTTCGCCGCCGGTCTCACACAGACCCGCGTATTTCAGCAGGGCATCCAGCTTAATAAATTCCGTATGGATGAGAATTTTTTGCATATTACGCCTCTCAATCGTTCTTGAAGCGGACGGGCAGGACCAGATACAGGAAATCGCTGCCCTCGGCGGGCAGGACCTTGACCGGACTCAGAGGGCCGCTGATCTCCAACCGGACCTGCTCGGTGCGGGCGTTGCGCAGCGCATCCAGCAGGTAGCGGTTGTTGAAGCCGATCTCCACATCGTCGCCTTCGCACTGGGCGTTGAATTCATCCACCACGCGGCCAAGGTTGGTCTGGCAGCGGACGACGACTTTACCCGCAGTAAAACTGATGCGGAGGGGATTTTTTAAACGCTCTGTAATAATCAGAGAAGCGCGCTCAATGGTCTCGATGAACTCCTTGGTATCCAGCGTCACGCGGGTTCGGCTGCCGTCCGGGATGACGTTGTGATAGTTGAGGAATTCGCCCTCGATCAGGCGGCTCATGATGGTGTAACCCGCAGTCATGAACACGACATAGCGGCGGTTGGCGCAGATGTGGACCAGCTCTTCGTCATCGTTGGCCAGCAGGTGCGATACTTCGTTCATGGTCTTGCTGGGCACGATGATCCGGATATCCTTCACGGCCTTGATGGGGCGCTCGACGATGGCCAGACGGTAGCCGTCCAGCGCAACGACGGTCATCTTATCGGGCAGGATCTCGAATAATTCACCGGTGTGCGCAGGTTTTCTTTCGTCCTGACTGACAGCGTACAGGGTACGGTCGATGATATCCCGCAGCACGCCGGTCTGGATGGTCAGGGTCTCTTCGGCGCCGGTGTTGGGCAGTTCGGGGAAATCGGTGGCCGACATGGATTGGATCTCGAACTGGGCGACGCCGCTCTGGATGGTGGTCTTACCGTTGTCGGCAGACTGGATCGTGATTTGGCCGGAGGGCATCCGGCTGACCATGCTGCTGAGCAGTTTTGCGTTCAGCACGATTTCGCCGGGCTCCTTGACGTTGGCTTCAATGGTGGTCACGATGCCCATTTCAAGGTCGTAGCCGGTCAAAGTCAGTTGAAAACCTTCGGCTTTCAGCAAAATGCCTTCCAGCACGGGGATGGTGGAGCGGAGGGTGACGGCTTTGGAAACGCCATCGATCGCAGCGCTCAACAGGGTCTTATCGCAGATAATGTTCAATCTATTGTCTCTCCTTTGTTTGGGTTCCGGTTTTCAGGTGCTTTGCCCATGGATCTGGATGCAGAATCGCCTGATGTATATTGAACTTGTTGTAGTAACCGTAGTAGGGGGTGGGGAAGATGTTGAAAAGTCGGAAAGCTGCTGGAATCATGCCGGGCTGGGGTTTTCCACGGGATTGTGGATCCGGTGTGAAGGAATTGTTGAATCGTGTGGTTCGTGGGTTCTTTCCACAGGCGATGTGGATTGTGGGTGTTGAATGTTGAAAACTCTGTGGAAAGAGTGGAAAGATTCGCCCGCTTCCCACAACATCTTGTTCCAGTTTCCACGGAAATGCCCGATTTTCTCCTATATTTTGGGGTCACGCCTCTGAATGAGTATGACTTTTCCTTCCCGGAAGGGGGTTATGCCTTCACGTTTTTGATGATGTCGCTGACGGTCTCCCGCAGGTGCTGGTCGTTCTTCATGTCCCGCTCCATGGTCTTCAGGGAGTAGACGATGGTGGAGTGGTCACGGCCGGAGAACTCGCGGCCGATCTCCTCCATGCTCATGCCGGTGACTTCGCGCAGGATGTAGATGGCGACGCGGCGGGCCGAGGCGACGTTGGCATTCCGCTTGGTGCCGCGAATGTCGGCGGGGGAGACGTTGAAGGTGCGGGACACTTCGCCCACGATCTTCTCGATGGTGACGGGCACCGGCTGGGTCTCGTTCAGGATGTCCTTGATGGCATTCTGCGCCACGCTGATGACAGGCTGGATGCCCTCCAGCATGTAGTAGGCGTTCAACTTCTTGACGGCGCCTTCCAGCTGGCGGATGTTGTTCTTCAGGTGGTTGGCGATGAACTCTGCCACATCTTCGGGCAGGTCAAGGTGGAGCAGCTCGGCCTTGCGCTTGACGATGGCCACGCGGGTCTCGAAATCCGGCGGCTGGACATCGGCGGTCAGGCCCCACTCGAAACGGGTGCGCAGACGCTCTTCAAGGCTCTTGATCTCCTTGGCGGGGCGGTCGGAGGCGATGACGATCTGCTTGTGGGCATCGTGCAGGGAGTTGAAGGTGTGGAAGAACTCCTCCTGCGTGGACTCCTTGCCCGCGATAAACTGGATATCGTCCACCAGCAGCAGGTCGGCCACGCGGTACTTCATGCGGAAGTCCTCGGTGCTGCCCGCGCGGATGGCGGCGATCAGCTCGTTGGTGAACTGCTCACAGGTCACGTACATGATGACGAAATCGGGGTGGGTGCGCTTGATCTCAGTCTGGATGGCCGTCAGCAGATGGGTCTTGCCCAGACCGGAACCGCCGTAGATGAACAGCGGGTTGTAGGCTCCGGAGGGGTTGGCCGCCACCGCCTGCGCCGCAGCAAACGCAAACTGGTTGGACGGGCCCTTGATGAAGTTTTCGAAGGTGAATTCGTAGTTGCCCTGCGGGGAGGCGGGGTTCGCCTCGTACTGCTGGGCCAGCACGACTTCGTGGGGCGGGGTGCTGGGCACCACGAGGGTGATGTCCACGTCAAAGCCCAGCACGGTCTTGAAGGCCTCCTTGAGCAAGCCAAGGTAGCGGTCCGTCACGATCTTGCAGATGAAGTCGTTCCGCACCGAGAGGGTGATGTGGCTTGAGTCCTCAAAGCTGATGGGCTCAAGGCCATCGATATAGAGATTATAGGTCGGCTCGGCCATCTGCGTTTTGCAGTACGCCTGCGCGGCCTCTAAAACGTCCTTGAAAGAATCCATAAAACATCCACTCCATTGAAGTTTTCAACAATGCTGCTGATACTAGGTTAGTATACCACAAAAATCTCCCTGCGTCTATATTCTATAATGTAATTTATAATACATAAGAAAAGACGCACCTTCGCACCTCCGCGCGGCTTGTGTCCTAGAGAAAAAACGGCCACAAGATATGGTGGAAGAAAAGTTTTCCACGGAAGATGGGTGAAAAAGTTGAAAGATTTTTCACACCCGGTTTTGAAAAAAGTTTGCTGGAAAGCGAAAAAAATGCTTGACAGAAGGGGATAGTGTGCGATATACTGTTGAATTGCAAGCCTAGAGAACTTTTCAGCCCAAGAAGCGTCAGCGCAAGGAAGTTCATGGCTTTCTGACCCGCATGAGCACCAAGAACGGCCGCAAGGTCATCAATGCTCGCCGTGCAAAGGGCCGCAAGAGCCTGACCGTCTGATCCAGCAAGCGTTGAGCGAAGGATCCGGCGCAGAATTGAACATGCGCAAAAAGGCTGCTGATATTGGATTGGCGGCCTTATTTTTTTATTTTCGCGCGGTTTGACTAAAAAATAAACCGAAGATTTGGCACAAAAAACGTCCGGACAGGCTTTTCATGTCGGCGTTTTTTTGCTATACTGAATTTTGAACTTTGCTTTTCTGGCAAATGTTCGGACTTTACCCGAAAAGGAGGCGCCGAAGGAGTGCGCTATCGTCCCATCCGCCGCAATAGCGAATATGGCCGCGTGTATGCCCGCGGCAAGTCCTATGTGAACCCGGCGCTGGTCTTGTATGTGCTCAAGACCCGCGGCAAGAAGACCCGCGTGGGCCTGACGGCCACCAAAAAGATCGGCCACGCCGTCCAGCGCAACCGCGCCCGCCGCGTGATGAAGGCCGCCATCGACGAGCATCTGGATCATAACATCGGCGGCTACGACCTGATCTTCGTGGCCCGCGGCATCACCCCGCATCTCAAGAGCTGGAAGCTCAGCGAAGTGGTGGCCAAGCTCTTTGCACAGGCCGGTCTGCCGGATAAAGCAAAGCAGCCGGGCGCAAAGGCCCCCGCCACCGTCCCGCCCGCCCGCAAAGCTGCGGCAAAGGCGAAGGAATGAGCCTTTCGCAGCTCGCCCGGAACGCGCTGTGCGTGCCCATCCGGCTCTATCAATGCTTTATCAGCCCCGGCCTTGGCCGCAACTGCCGCTTCACCCCCTCGTGCAGCCAGTACACGCTGGAGGCCATCCAGACCCACGGCTGCTGCAAGGGTCTGCTGCTGGGCGCATGGCGGATCGCCCGCTGCAACCCGCTGGGCCGCTGGGGGTATGACCCGGTGCCGCCAAAAGGAAAATGGGTCAGCCCGGAGCGGAAGCTCTCCCCGGCAAAGCTCTTTTCCAAAAGACACACGAGCGGCTCTTGAAAAACTGATCCTTCGTACAACCTCTCCGTCATTGCTCCGCAATGCCACCTCCCCTTGTAGGGGAGGCTTTGGCAGCAAGATGGAGTTTCCGGTTTTGCCAAGGGCTCCCCTATTAGGGGAGCTGTCGAGCGCAGCGAGACTGAGAGGTTTATTTCTTTCCTATTTGCTTCTTGTGACGCACCGTACTGTGGGCGGTGTGTCCTTCGCATAAAAATTCAACGTCCCGCACCACAGGCGGGGCAGAATGGACGAAGATATGAATCCTTTATACATCCTCGGCTGGCCTCTCGGCTACGTTATGGAGTGGATCTACAAGCTGATCCCGAACTACGGCTGGGACATCATCCTGTTCACCCTGCTGATCACGGTCATCAAGATCCCGCTCCAGCTCAACCAGCAGAAGAGCATGGCCAAGATGTCCGCGTTCCAGCCCATGATCGCCGACATCCAGAAGAAGTACCGCGATAAGCCCGACAAGCAGCAGGAAGAGCTGATGAAGCTGCAGGAGCAGGGCTACAAGCCCACCGCCGGCTGTATGCCGATGCTCGTCAACTTCCTCGTCATGTTCGGCGTTATCGAAGTTGTGTACCGCCCGCTGCAGCGCATCTTCCACATCGGCGCCGATGCGCTGACCGCCGCCGGTGAGGCTCTGACCGCCCTCGGCGTCAGCTTTACCACTGTGACCCGCGATACCAACATCATCGCGCAGGTCATCGCGGGCGAGAGCACCGTGACCAGCTGCTTCACCCCGGAGCAGGTCAGCACCATCACCGAGTTCGGTCAGCACATGGACTTCTTTGGCATCGATTTGACCCGTGTGCCCCAGTACAGCTTGGCCGCAGAGAACCTGCCCCTGCTGATCCTCCCCGTTCTGGCCATTGTGACCATGTTCATCTCCACCCACATCAGCATGAAGGCCTCCGGCCAGCAGATGCAGGGCGGCATGAAGATGACCATGTATATGATGCCGCTGATGTACCTGTTCTTCTGCTTCACCGTTCCCTGCGCATTCTCCCTGTACTATGTCGTCTCCAACATCCTGATGACCGTGCAGAGCATCGTCATGAAGAAGATCTACGACCCCGAAAAGATGAAGGAAGAGGTCTTGGCTGAAATGGCTGCCCGCAAGAAAGAGCAGAAGCGCGGTGTGAAGAACACCACCATCAAGGTCACCGACGAAAAGACCGGCCAGACCGTTGAGAAGAACATCTCCGCCAGCGAGATGAACAAGCGCCGTCTCGAATATGCCCGCAAGCTGGACGAAGAGCGCTATAAGGACGAGCGCACCGTTCCGCTGAGCGAGCTGAACAAGAAAGAGGAGGAATAACGGTTATGATCCGTACTCAGGAAGCAACCGGCAAGACGGTTGATGAAGCCCGCGCAAAGGCCTGCGCCCTGCTGGGTGTGCAGGCTGAGGATCTGAATGTGAGCTATGAGGTGCTGGAAATGCCCCAGAAGACGGGCTTTCTGGGCCTGAAGCTGACCCCCGCCAAGGTGCGTGTCAGCGTGGAAGAACCCGATGTCCCCGCCGCCCCCATTGTGGAGGAGACCCCGGCACCCGCTGCAGAGGAAAAGGTGGAAGCACCTGCTGAAGAAGCTGCGGCTCCCGCCCCGGCTGAGGATGCTCCCGCCGCCGAGCAGCCCGCTGCTCCGGTGGAGGAAGCTGCTGCTCCGGCCGAAGAGACGGCTGCTCCTGCAGAGGAGGCCGAAGAGGTCGAAGTTCCCATCAACATCGAAGAGAACAACAAGGTCAAGGCCGCTGTGGACTACCTGAAGGAAGTCATCACCCTGATGGGTGTCAGCGACGTGACCTTCAGCGCTGTGCAGAAGGGCGAGGCGACCATCATCCGTCTGGATGGCGAGAAGCTGGGTGCCCTGATCGGCCGCCGCGGCGAGACCATGGAGAGCTTGTCCTATCTGGCAAGCCTCGTGGCCAACCGTCTGGAAGGCGACTACATCAAGCTGGGTCTGGATGTGGCCGGCTACCGCGACAAGCGCGAGAGCGATCTGACTGCACTGGCACAGCGCATCGGCGCCAAGGTCCGCAAGACCGGCCGCAGCTTTGCGATGGAGCCCATGAACCCCTACGAGCGCCGCATCATCCACTCCGCCATCGGCAAGATGGAGGGTGTCCGCAGCGAGAGCAAGGGCGAGGGCCGTGACCGCCGTGTGGTCATCTACTCCACCGCCCCCGATGCACAGACCGACAACACCTACGGCGAGCGCCGCCCCCGCGGCAATGGCCGCCGGAACAATGGCGGTTATCGCGGTGGTTCCCGCAGCGGCAATCGGAACGGTGAGCGCAGCGGCTATCGCGGCGGCAGCCGTGGCGGCTCCCGTCCGTCGGGCAGCCGCGGCCCCCGCACGTCCAGCGTGCCGGAGCGCACCTACGCCCCTCGTGACGCTGAGAATGCCGCCCCTGTGGCACCCAAGCGCACCGAGCGCGTGGATGATTTCGCCGATTTCGACTTTGGCAAGATCGAGATCTGATCACTGAATTTTCAACCATTCTGCTCCTTTCTGGTGGAAAACTGCCGGAAAGGGGCATTTTTTGTGCCGGAGTGGGGGCTGATTCTATCTTTTTCGCGGCACACGTGTTATAATAAAAAGTGGATGTATACCGCCAAACAGGAAGATTCCCGCACCGGCGGGCAAGCCGGGCGCTGAATGGGGAGAGAACACAGATGCAGAATATGACCATTGCGGCCATCGCGACCGCACCGGGGGCGGGCGGCATCGCCGTCGTGCGCCTTTCGGGGCCGGAGAGCTATGCGGTGGCGGCGCGGGTGTTCCGCCCTGCGAACCCGAACAAGCGGGTGGAGGACGCCAAGGGCTACACCGCGTTGTTCGGAAAATTTCTGGAAGGGGAGGACACCTTTGACGAGGGAGTGGCCCTCTTCTTCCGGGCACCCCACAGCTACACCGGCGAGGACGTGGTGGAGCTTTCCTGCCACGGCGGCAGCGCGGTGGCGCGGCGGCTGGTGGAAAGCTGTATCGAAGCCGGGGCGGCCCCTGCGGCCCCCGGTGAGTACACCCGCCGCGCTTTCCTGAACGGCAAGCTCAGCCTGACACAGGCCGAGGCCGTCATGGACATCATCTCGGCGGATGGGCGGCAGGGCGCCGCGCTGGCCAATGCGTCGCTGGGCGGTGCGCTGGCCAAGAAGATCGCGGCAGAAAAAGAGGCCCTGACCGCCTTACAGGCCCATCTGGCCGCGTGGGTGGACTTCCCCGAAGAGGATGTCCCCGAACTGGACGAAGCCCATTTGCAGGCCGTGCTGGGCGGCGTGAAGGACGAGCTGGACACCCTCATCCAAAACTACGACGCCGGGGCCGTTCTGCGGGAGGGCGTGGACTGCGCCATCGTGGGCCGGCCCAACGCGGGAAAATCTACCCTGCTGAACTTGCTGGCCGGATTCGACCGAGCCATCGTCACCCCGGTGGCGGGCACGACCCGCGATGTGGTGGAACAGGCGGTGCGGCTGGGGGACATCCGGCTGAACCTCTTCGACACCGCCGGTCTGCGGGACACCGAAGACCTCATCGAGGCCGAGGGCATCCGCCGCAGTTGGAAGAAGCTGGACGAGGCGGGGCTGGTGCTGGCGGTGTTCGACGGTTCTGCGCCGCTGACCCGCGAGGACTTTGAGCTGGCCCGGAAATGCGCCGGACGCCCGGCCATTGCCCTCATCAACAAAGAGGACAAGCCGACCCAGTTCGACGCGGAGATCATCGCACCCTATTTCGCGATGGTGCTGCCGGTCTGCTGCCAAGAGGCGGGGACCCGGAAGCTGATCTCCTCGGCGGTGGCGCGGCTGCTGGGCACAAACCAGATCGACCCCCACGCCGCCAGCCTTTCGGGCCAGCGGCAGCTGGCCGCCGCCACCCGTGCGCGGGAGGCCGTTGCCGGGGCGCTGGACGCCGCCGCCGGTGGGTTCGGGCTGGACGCCGTGTCCGTCTGTGTGGACGACGCGCTGGAGGCCCTCTGCGACCTGACCGGCGAAAATGCGTCGGAGGCCGTCATCAACGAAGTATTTGAACGCTTTTGTGTGGGAAAGTAACAGTTAGAGAGCAACTGTAAATTATAGCAATTCAACTTTTTAATGCAACAGCAACAACGTTGAATTGCATATCGCAAATATGCTGTTTGAATGTTGCGCTAATTTCTTGACTTGCGATAGAGGGAAACAAACGTGAATCATTTGGGAGATTATGACGTCATCGTGATCGGTGCGGGCCATGCGGGCATTGAAGCGGCCCATGCGGCGGCCGCACTGGGTGCGAAGACGGCTGTTTTTACCATGAGCTTGGATGCCATTGGCAATATGCCCTGCAATCCCAGTATTGGCGGAACGGCAAAAGGAACGCTGGTACGTGAATTGGATGCACTCGGCGGCGTGATGGGTCTGGCGGCGGATGCCACCTACCTGCAAAGCCGGATGCTGAACAAGGGCAAGGGCCCAGCAGTCCATGCCCTGCGGGTCCAGACCGACCGCAAACGTTACCACGAATATATGAAGCACGCGCTGGAACTGACGCCCGGCCTTGCCATCCATCAGGCGGAAGTGGTTTCCATCGAGGTGGAAGACGGCCACGTGAAGGGCGTTGTCACCCAGTTGAACGGCGAGTACGGAGCCAAGTGCGTGGTCGTTGCTACAGGCACCAACCTCGGCGGCAAAATTTTTGTGGGTGATGCGTGGTATGCTTCCGGCCCGGACGGGATGCACGCGGCCAACGCACTGACCGAGAGCCTGAAAGCGGCTGGTCTGCCTCTGCGCCGGTTCAAGACCGGCACCCCGGCCCGTGTCCACCGCCGGAGCATTGATTTTTCGAAGCTGGAATGCCAGCCCGGCGACCCGGACAACGAATTGCAGCCCTTCAGCTTCATGACCGATGCCCCCATGCACAACAAGGTGGAGTGCTGGATCGCCTACACCAACCCGGAGACCCACAAGATCATTCTGGACAATATCCAGCGCAGCCCGCTTTACGGCGGCATGATCGAGGGCGTCGGCCCACGGTACTGCCCGTCCATCGAGGATAAGGTCGTCCGCTTTGCGGGGAAGGAGCGCCACCCCATCTTTGTGGAGCCCTGCGGCGAAAACACCGAAGAGATGTACTTGCAGGGCGCGTCCAGCAGCTTGCCGGAGGATGTGCAGAACGCTTTCTACCGGAGCATCAAGGGTTTCGAGAACATCGAGATCATGCGCCCGGCCTACGCCATCGAGTACGACTGCGTGGACCCCACCAGTTTGGAGGCTACGCTGGAAAGCAAGCAGGTTCGCGGCCTGTATGGAGCCGGGCAGTTCAACGGCACCTCCGGCTACGAGGAAGCCGCTGCGCAGGGTCTGCTGGCGGGCCTGAACGCCGCCCGCAATGCGCTGGGCGAAGACCAGCTCATCCTGCCCCGCCACACCAGCTACCTCGGCACCTTGGTGGATGACCTCGTGACCAAGGGCGTTATGGACCCTTATCGGATGATGACCAGCCGGAGCGAATACCGCCTGACCCTGCGGCAGGACAACGCCGACCAGCGGCTGACTCCCATCGGCCGGGAATACGGTCTGGTGCAGGACGACCGCTGGGCCAAGTACCAGCAGACACAGGCCGTTTTGGACGCGGAGCGCCGCCGTCTGCACGAGACGCACCTCCGTACCGCTGACCTGCGGGCCGCTATGGAAGCAGCGGGCCTTGCCCCGGCAGCAGAGGGCGGCATTGCGGAAGAGCTGCTCCGCCGCCCGGAGATCAGCTACCCGCTCATCGCCGGTCTGATCGGCTGGGGGGAGGGGATCACCCCGATGCTGGCCGAGCGGCTGGAAACGGAGATCAAGTACGCGGGCTACATTGCCCGGCAGGACCGGATGATCCGCGACGTGGCCCGCCACGAAAAGACGCTGATCCCGGAGAATTTCATCTACGAGAACCTGACCGGCCTGACGCTGGAAGCCCGCGAAAAGCTGGCCCGCATCCGCCCCAAGAACCTTGGGCAGGCGGGCCGCATCCCCGGCGTTTCGCCCTCGGATGTCGCCCAGCTGAGCATTGCACTGGCTGCGAAAACGCCAGCCGATAACGATACTTGATAAAGGGACGATACAATGGAACTGACGCTTTATAAGGGCCGCCCCCTCGACTGTACGCCGGGTTCCTCTTCCATCATGGGCCTTGCCAATGACCCGGAGAACCATGTTCAGCTTCTCATGGACGAGGATGTGGTCAAGGGCGAGTTTCTGGGATGCCACCCCTGCATCAATTCCTCTTCGCTGAAGCTGCGGACGAAGGAGGTGCTGGAAGTGTATCTTCCTGCCGTGCACCATGAACCCATTTACGTGAAACTGACGGGAGAATAAAAATGATCGACAAAAACAGATTGGAACAAAAGTGTTCCACATGGAACATTTCTCTGACCGGCACCCAGCTCGACCAGCTGGATGCCTTTGCCGAGATCCTTGTGGAGTACAACCAGAAGGTCAACCTGACCGCCATCACCGACCCGGAGGGCATTGAGGACAAGCACTTCCTTGACAGTCTGCTCTTTGCCTCCCAGCCCGAAGTGGCGGGGAAGATGGTGGACGTCGGCGCGGGCGCGGGCTTTCCCGGCATCGTGACCAAGATCTACAAGCCGGAACTGGAGCTGACCTTGATGGAACCCACCGGCAAGCGGGTGGAATTTTTGAAGTATGCGTGCGGCCAACTGGGCCTGACCGGCGTGGAGTTCGCCAAGGAGCGCGCCGAGGAAGCGGCCCGCAAGGTCTGGCGGGAGCAGTTTGATCTGGCCTCGGCCCGCGCTGTGGCGGCGCTGCCCATGCTGGCGGAGTATTGTCTGCCGCTGGTCAAGGTCGGGGGCAGCTTTCTCGCCATGAAAGGCGCCTCCGGCGAGGAGGAGCTGAACGCTGCCCGCGGTGCCATCAAGAAGCTGGGCGGCGAGTACAAGGAGACCCGCACCCTCCACCTGCCGGGCGGCGACACCCGCACCCTCATCCTCTGCAAAAAGATTTCGCAAACTCCGACAGCCTACCCCAGAAATGGCGGCAAAATCGCAAAAAGCCCACTGAAATAACGCTGCAACGAAAGAAATATGAAACACCCTGCCGAACGAAACTTCTGGCGGGGTGTTTTGTTTTCTGGTACACTGGGGATGGAACAGTGCAGTTTTCCACCTTTTCCTGAGAAATGGTTGAAAACAAACGCAACCTTTGGTGAAAGGAGTCACATTATGTTTGAACGCAAAAAATCAGCCGGGAAAATCTTTCTTCTCCCGGTGGACGACATCCATCCCTCGCCCTATCAGGCGCGGACCAGCTTTGACGAAGCGGAGCTGGCGGGCCTCGCCCAGAGCATCCGGGAAAACGGTCTGTTGCAGCCCATCACGGTGCGGAAGACGGAAAACGGCTACGAACTGGTCGCGGGGGAGCGACGTCTCCGGGCCTGTAAGCTGGCTAAGATGAGCACCATCCCCTCCATCCTCTGCGATTATTCGGATCACCGCACGGCGGCGCTGGGGCTGCTGGAAAATTTGCAGCGGGCCGACCTGAACCCCTTTGAACAGGCGCAGGGGCTGCGGGATGTCATGGTCCTGTGGGACTGCACCCAAGCCGAAGCGGCCAAGCGGCTGGGGATGGCCCAGCCCACCTTGGCCAACAAGCTGCGGCTGCTGCAATTGACGCTCGATCAGCGGCAGTTCATTTTGGACAACGGCCTGACCGAGCGCCACGCGCGGGCGGTGCTGCGCTTGCCTGAAAACCGCCGCAGCGAAGCCCTCATCATGATCGCCAAGCGGAAGATGAACGCCCGCGCCACCGACCTTTACATCGACCAGCTCCTCAACGCCACAGCGCAGGGCAAGCACCATATCTCCATGGTCAAAGATGTCCGCATCTTCGTGAACACCATCGACCACGCCATCCGCCTGATGACGGACAACGGCGTGCCCGCCACCGCCCACCGCGAAGAGCGGGACGGCTATATCGAATATACCGTCCGTATCCCCACCGCCGCTGCGCAGAAGTAGGGGAGAACCCCTCTCTTTGCTGTTCCACATGGAACAATCTGGGAGCAAAATCAGAAAAAACTGCGAAAGAAACCCTGCTTTTGCGTAAAATTATGAAGAATCGGGTTCAAAAAGCCGCGCTGATGTGCTATACTAAAGAATAAAGGGGCTTGCAGACGGGAAAACGGCAGCCCGACCTCGAATGTTCCACGTGGAACAAATAAGTTTTCCTGAGAGGAAGAAAACGCGCGTGGCAAAAATAGTTGCAGTTGCAAACCAAAAAGGCGGCGTCGGTAAGACGACCACCGCCGTAAACCTGTCGTCCTGCGTTGCGGCGCTGGGCAAAAAGGTGCTGATCGTGGATCTGGACCCGCAGGGCAACACCACCACCGGCTACGGCATCCCGAAGCGGAGCGTGGAGCTGGGTACTTATGAAATGCTGATTGGCGAGGCCAGCGCCCGCGAGGCGGTCCGGCACACCGAGTTCCGCACCGACGTCATCGGCTCCAACACCCGGCTGGCCGGTGCGAGCCTTGAGATGATCGACCTGCCCGGCCGCGAGAGTCGGCTGCGCAAGGCGCTGGCCGAGGTGCAGAAGGACTACGACTTCATCTTTGTGGATTGCCCTCCCAGCCTCGACCTGCTCACGCTGAACGGCCTGTGCGCCTGTGACAGCGTGCTCATCCCCATCCAGTGCGAGTACTATGCGCTGGAGGGTCTGTCGGAGCTGATCAGCACCCTGAAGACCATCCGCAAGAAGTATAACCCCTACCTCGACATCGAGGGCGTGGTCTTCACGATGTTCTCCGGGCGGCTGAACCTGACGATGCAGGTCGTGGATCAGGTTAAGAAATATTTCGGCGCGAAGGTCTATAAAACCACGATCCCGCGCACGATCCGCATTTCGGAAGCGCCCAGCTACGGCCAGCCCATCAATTTTTATGAGCCGAAGGGCAAGGGCAGCGAGGCCTATATGGACCTCGCCATTGAGTTCGTGAAGAACAACCGCCCCCACGAGCCCGCCAAGCGGCGCACCAAGGCGGCCAGCGCACCCGCTGAGAAGAAAAACGCGCTGGAAGAAGTTTGAGCAGAAGGGTAGAGGGAGAACATGGCAAAGAAACGAGGAGGCCTTGGCCGGGGATTGGAAAGTCTGTTTGAGGACGTTTCCCCCAGCTTTGAGTCCGATAACAAAGTCGAAACTCTGCCCCTGCGGGAGATCGAGCCGGACCCCGGCCAGCCCCGCAAGACCTTCGACGATGAGGCGCTGGGCGAGCTGGCCGCCAGCATCGCGGAGCACGGGCTGATCCAGCCCATCGCGGTGCGGCCCAAGGTTGCGGGCGGCTATCTCATCGTGGCGGGTGAGCGCCGCTGGCGTGCATGCCGGATGGCGGGCCTAACCGAGGCCCCCGTCGTCGTCAAGGACGTGACCGACGAACAGGCGATGGAGCTGGCACTGGTGGAAAACCTTCAGCGCGAGGATCTGGACCCGGTGGAAGAGGCAGTGGGCATCCATGAGCTGATGGCCCGGTGCGACCTGACGCAGGAACAGGCGGCGCGGAAACTGGGCAAGAGCCGCAGCGCGCTGGCCAACAGTCTGCGGCTGCTGAACCTGCCGGAAAACGTGCTGGAACTGCTCAAGGGCGGCTTCATCACGACCGGCCACGCCAAGGTGATCCTGAGTCTGCCCACAGCGGAATTGCAGGAACAGGCGGCCCAGATGATCGCCGACAACGGCCTGAATGTGCGTCAGGCCGAGGCCCTGTGCAAGAAGTTGGCGAAGCCCCCCAAGGCCCCGGCAGAGCCTGCCCCCATCGACACCCTTCCCGTGGAAGTGGAGGAGAGCCTGAAGGAAGTGCTGGGCAGCGAAGTCAATGTCGCCTACCACGACGGCAAAGGCAAGCTCACCGTGCATTTCTACTCGGACGAGCAGCTGAAGGCCTTTGCGAACCTACTGGGCAAGTACCAACAATAACGCGATCCAAGGCGGGCTTCCGCCTTTGAACGGCACGGGGCCGCACCCCGCGCGAATGAAATAGAGTAAGGAGAGTAAATCATGCTTGATATCAAATTTGTCCGTGACAACCCGGACGCGGTCAAGGAAAACATCAAGAAGAAGTTCCAAGACGCAAAGCTCCCGCTCGTGGACGAGGTCATCGAAAAGGATGCCGAGTACCGTGAGTGCCTGAAGGAAGTCGAGTCCCTCAAGGCTGCCCGCAACAAGCTGAGCAAGGCCAACGGCCCCCTGTTCGGCCAGTTGAAGAAGTGCACCGACGAGGCCCAGAAGGCGGAGCTGCAGAAGCAGATCGACGCCAACAATGCTGCCGTCAAGGCCGACGCCGACAAGATGGCAGAGCTGGAGGCCGAGGAGGCCGAGCTTTCCGCACGCATTCAGGAGATCATGTACACCATCCCCCAGATGATCGACCCCAGCGTGCCCATCGGCCCCGATGACAGCTACAATGTCGAGGCACAGCGCTTCGGCGAGCCGGTCGTGCCCGATTTCCCCATCCCGTACCACACCGAGATCATGGAGAGCTTCGACGGCATCGACATGGACGCTGCCGGCCGCGTGGCGGGCAACGGCTTCTACTATCTGCTGGGCAACATCGCCCGTCTGCACGAGGCTGTTTTGGCCTATGCCCGTGACTTCATGATCAACAAGGGCTTCACCTATGTGATCCCGCCCTTCATGATGCACGGCAACGTGGTGCAGGGCGTCATGTCCTTCCCGGAGATGGACGCCATGATGTACAAGATCGAGGGTGAGGATCTGTACCTGATCGGCACCAGCGAGCACACCATGATCGGCCGCTTCATCGACCAGACCCTCGACGAGAGCCAGATGCCCCTGACCCTGACTTCCTACAGCCCCTGCTTCCGCAAGGAGAAGGGCGCCCACGGCATCGAGGAGCGCGGCATCTACCGCATCCACCAGTTCGAGAAGCAGGAGATGATCGTCGTCTGCCGCCCCGAAGAGAGCGCCGATTGGTACGAGAAGCTCTGGAAGAACTCCGTTGAGCTGTTCCGCAGCATGGAGATCCCCGTCCGCCAGTTGAACTGCTGCTCCGGTGATCTGGCAGACCTGAAGGTGAAGAGCTGCGACATCGAGGCTTGGAGCCCCCGCCAGCAGAAGTATTTCGAGGTCTGCTCCTGCTCCAATCTGGGCGACGCACAGGCCCGCCGTCTGCACATCCGCATCAAGGGCAAGGACGGCAAGACCTATCTGGCCCATACCCTGAACAACACCTGCGTGGCACCTCCGCGTATGCTGATCGCATTCTTGGAGAACCACCTGCAGGCCGACGGCACCGTGACCATCCCCAAGGTGCTGCAGCCCTACATGGGCGGCCTTGAGGTCATGGTCCCGACCCACAAGAAAGCCTGATCTTTCCACGGCAGCTTCCTGAAATGTTGAAAATGCTCCACCGCTTGCAGATGCAGACGGTGGAGCATTTTTGCGTGGAAAAAAGAGCTTTGAAAAAATTTTGATTTTTTTGAAAATATCTGTTGACAAATGGTCTGCGTCTGGATATAATAATAAAGCACCGTTCAAGTGCGCAAACAAAATATGGCGGCATAGCTCAGTTGGCTAGAGCATTCGGTTCATACCCGAAGTGTCACCGGTTCAAATCCAGTTGCCGCTACCATGTTACAGAGTTTCGCTAAGATATGGGGGACGGTCATCTGCAATAGTGGATGAAGAATGTCGGAGGTTTTAGCGAAGCTCTGTATTTATAAGGCCCGTTGGTCAAGCGGTTAAGACACGGCCCTTTCACGGCTGTAACATGGGTTCGATTCCCGTACGGGTCATAAA
>PPYF01670653.1_pt1 | contig 26782 bp, 21 predicted proteins | sample 1559871 | NCBI WGS metagenome assembly PPYF01 (sample SAMN08240021, study PRJNA423297) | Human gut metagenome, whole genome shotgun sequencing project. | reverse complement strand
GCAAGTAATTCATTCCTGCCATTTACAACCACTTTGTAATAATATGTTTTTTTCTTCTTTGCTTTTTTATCTGCAAAAGACGTCTTCTTTGTGGTTCCAATCAGAGTATACTTACCGTTCTTTTTTTCTGCACGGTAAATCTGATAAGTTTTGGCACCTGTTACCTTATTGTAAGAAACAGTAACCGTTCCTTTTTTGTTATTTTTTACTTTTGCAGCAACTTTGACACCATATATGATGACTGCCGGCTTACCGGAAGCAACCTGTGTACCATATTCCGAGGTCATATAAGAGGCAATTCTTGTTCCTTTTTCCCCATATGCACTGACCATATAATAATATTTCACACCTTTTTTCAACCGTGCCCTGTCATATGCCGCCGTGCCTGTAATGGATCCGTCTTCGCCATAATATTCCCGATAGTGAACCTCACTGTAATATCCTGTCTCATCATTGGAATCTTTTGCGATCAGGTTACCTGTTGCTGCATAAAGTTTTTCGTCCGTATTACATAACGGCGTATATACAGAACGGACGACTTTATAATATTTCGCACCTTTTACCTTTTTCCAGGTAATCTTTACTGCATTCTTTTTCGTATCATAAACAGCTTTGATGGATTTTACTGTTGCAAGTGATGTAGATTCTTTTGACGATGACCATCCACTGTATTCTTTTTTGGAATTATAAGCCCTTACCGATACATTTACGTATTCTCCGCTCGATAATCCTTTAATGGTGTATTTATTTTTCTTTACCGTTACATATTTTTCTGCAACTGTTTTTTTCTCACCATATTTATCATATACCATGTATCGGATCTGATAGCCTGCAGCGTACTTGTCCGCATCCCATTTAACGCTTACATTTTTGCCTTTATTGGTAAGGACGAGATTTCGCGGCTCCTCGAGCTGCATTTTAACTCTGGTCGACGCGGTAATGTATTTTAATGTTTTTCCGTCTTTATAATATGCACAGATCAGATAGGTGTAACTCTCACCGAATTTTAACTTTTTGTCCGTGTATGTTGTCGTTTTTGCGTTTGTGATCGTTTTCACCAGTTCATACTTTGCATTTTCTACTGTTACGGCACTGTTGCCCGAATTGATCCATCCTGAAATTTCTGTGATATCCTTGTCACTCTCAGAAGTTCTGTAAATCTCATATTTTGTTGCAAAACCTACTTTTGTCCAGGTCAGTTTCACTGTATTTTTTGAGTTCTTAGCCACCTTTAATACAATGTTATTTACACGGCTGGTACTTACAGTAAAATTTTTATATATACTGTAACTTTTCGTTTTTCTGTCCGGATCATAATAATAAGAGCGTACCTTGTAGGAGTATTTTGTGCCTGCCTTTAAATTCTGATCTGTATAGACATAGTCTGTGGTCGTTGCTATTTTCTTATATTTTTTACCTGAAAGACGATAAATCTCATATCCGGTACAGCTTCCTCTGGTAAAAGATAACTTTATACTGTTTTTTCCCGCCTTTGTATATACATGCGGTACGGATACCTTATCCGTATAGCTTACCATATTCGAAGCAGGACTCATTGCCGTATAATAAGTCATGCCAACAGATATATTTTTATATGTTTGATTTTTTTGAGCATCTGTTACTTTTATTTCCTTATTTACGGTAAACACCGGCTTCTTTTGTATGTTATAAAGAGAACTGCCTGCATCATAGGTATGCGCAACAAATGTATATTTTACGCCCGGTTTTAAAGAGATTGCACTGTATGATCCATCGATTCCCTTCACTTTGTAAGAACGTACATAACTGCTTATTTCCTTACTTTCAAGCTCCGTAAGTGCATCTTTTAAATAAAGTTTTTTCTGCTGTCCCTGACCATCCGTATAGTAACCATAAGCGTTCAAAAGCTCATAATTATAATGCGCCGGCTTCTTTCCTTCTTCAAAAACATAAATGACTACATCCGCATCGATTGGCGTCCATGAGAGCTGCCAGTCATCTCCATTGTACGTCTTTTCTATTTTGAGATTTTTTACTGTCGGTATGTTTCCATTAATGCTGGCCGTTGCAGTTATGACATCTGAATAACTTCCATCTGAAAAATATCCCTCTTCCGCAGATTCCAGTCTGACGGAACAATAAAAATATGGCAGTCCTGAATCTATTGTAATATTACAATACGGATCTGATGCATACTCTGAATCCGTTTCATAGGAATCGTTTTCTCCTTTTGCATTTACATAAGCATCGTACAGCGTTCCCCTCTTATTGTAAAACTGTAAAAAGCTCTCTATATTCGTAATATTTAACGGTTTGCTGCTTCGCAGGTAATACACACGATAGCTATCCACTCCGTTTTGTGCATTCCAGGTAACTGACATCTCTTTTCCCTTTTCAGAAACTTTTGTACCGGTTACCGGTGATAACTTCTTTAAAGAGTAATTTTTATAAGTATAGGTGTCCGACCATTTACCATACATGTCCACCACATATTTCGTCTGTTTCGATTCTATAATATATTGGCTATTATCATTCCAGTTCCAATATACCTCCTGTTTGTTACTTGTCACTTCATGATAATATACAGCACGGACTTTTACGCTGACCTGCTGTCCTGAATTCAATATGACATATGGCAGTCTTGCTGCATCTGATGTTATCATCTCATGTACGGTTCCGTCTGACGCATCCAAAAATAATCCCGGCATATTATAGACCTTGGTATTTCCATCGCAGACCACTTCATATCCAACCTTCATCATGTCTCCGGCTTTATTTTTCATTGTGGCCGTATCATTATTAACCGGATTCCAGCTTATTTTTACATAAGTTTTTTCAAAAGAAATCTCTTCATAAGCATCTGCATATACAACATATTTATATTTTTTCGATGCTGAATCATATACCGATTCATACGTTAATTGCTTATAAAAATGTCCATTATAACTATAATAAAGAACCTGTGTATCATTTTTTACTGCATACTCATCTATCCGCTTTTTGGCATTTTCCGATGAATCACTTACAGTAATTTCTGTAATTTCATCACCTTCTGTCACATAATGATACCCTGTCGCATCACATGACCGCAATGTTCTATACGTCTTACCATTGACTCTATACATTCCATATGCATCTTGATATTTATCTGTGTTGCCTTTCAGTATGGCTTCTGCCTTATTATACAGGTTTACAAATCCATCAATATCCGTACTGCTGCAATCACTCCGTTCTGGAACCGATTCACATAAGCATATCTCAACTGCCGGCCAGACGCTGTTGTTATAATACTTCAGTCTCTTCTTCGGTCTCTTCTTCTATTTCTTCTTCCGTCTCTGTTTCCATCACTTCGGTATCATCAACAGCCTCCGTATCATTCACGTTTTCTGTCTCTTCTACAGTTTTCTCAGTTTCTGATGCCTCTGATGTTTCTGGAATTTCCGATGCCTCGCTGTTCTCTGTCTGCCCGCTGTCATTTTCTGCAGACTCACTGTCCGTTTCGCTTTCTGTCTCTGTCTGTTCTGTTGCTAAAGCTGCTTCCATCGCATCTTCTTCCTGTATCACAGCCTCTGTTACTGTCTGTACATCTGTCTGCGGCAATCCAGCAGCACCTGCTGATGTCCAATCTCCGACCGTCAGCGTAAGCGCCATCGCAAATGCCGCCATACGTTTCCAACCCGTGAGTCTCTTTCTTTTCATAACTTTTCTCCTTCTGATTTATTGCACATTGTCACGCGCATTTTTTATGTTAATGTAACAGTTTATCCCCGTCAATCGTACTTTCGTACTTGAAAGCGCAAAAAAAGCTTACATGCCCTTTTGACATGTAAGCTTCCTTTGATCTCACTTTTCCGTTCTTAACACTTTGTAACTTTTACATCTACCGGATGGTCGCCAAGTTCTACACTTAAGCTTAATTTGCCGCCAAGATTTGTCTTCATCTTTCCTGCATCTGCGCCATCGATCGTGATGTCGTACTCTGACTCATCCTCAAGTTCTACTGTGATCTGTGCATCTTCCGGTCCCTCTACCTGAAATGTCAGGCCTGTATCTGTTGCATTCAGATTCATGACAGCCGTTCCCGGAACAGATTCATATACGAACATGCCATTGCGCTCTAACTTGGTGATCTCGGAAAATGTCTTCACCTTGTAGATATCTCCCTGATGTTCGAAATTATCAAGTTTCGCCTTTGCACCTAATGTGTAATCCCCAAAACTGATCGTTCCATCTGCTTCTGAACGAATTAATTCGCTGATCGTTGCCATTTTTTCCTCCTGTGATAAAGTAGTTTTCTCTTTATCGTAAAATTTTGTGCCCTTATTATATAATATCCCCGTCACGATTTCCAGTGCTTTCCCGGATATTTCAGTAAAATTTTATTTTGTTTCGAACACGACTTTTTCTTTGTGGATCGTCACGACCACTTCCGTATCTTTTTTCACTTTGCCGGACAGGATTTCTTCTGCCAGTTCATCCTCGATATCGTTCTGGATCTGACGGCGCAGCGGTCTTGCACCATATTTCGGATCATACGCTTTATCGACAATATGCTTTTTGACGCTGTCACGCACGGTAAGGTGGATTCCCATCTGTTTTTCACAGCGGTCTGTAAGTTCTTTTAACATCAGTGCAACGATCTGTTTCATATCGTCTTTGTTTAACGCTCTAAATACGATCGTCTCATCAATACGGTTTAAAAATTCCGGTTTAAAAATACGGCGTACTTCTTCCATCACGCTGTTTTTCATGCGGTCATAATTCTGTTTTTCATCATCCGAAACTGCAAATCCAAGTTTTTTCGGCTCAATGATCGCCTGTGCTCCGGCATTTGACGTCATAATAATGATCGTATTTTTGAAATCCACTTTGCGTCCCTGGGAATCCGTGATATGACCGTCGTCTAACACCTGCAGTAAAATATTAAATACATCCGGATGCGCCTTTTCGATCTCATCAAACAGGATCACCGAATACGGATTTCTGCGCACCTTTTCGCTGAGCTGTCCTCCCTCCTCATGGCCTACATATCCTGGCGGTGAACCAATCATCTTTGATACGCTGTGTTTCTCCATATATTCCGACATATCAACACGGATCATAGACTGTTCGCTGCCAAACACTGCCTCCGCAAGTGCCTTTGAGATCTCTGTTTTTCCGACACCGGTCGGACCTAAGAACAGGAAAGAACCGATCGGGCGCTTCGGATCTTTTAATCCGACACGTCCTCTTCGCACAGCTTTTGCCACTGCACTCACCGCATCCTCCTGACCGATGACACGTTTGTGTAAGGTAGCCTCTAATTTTCTTAAGCGGGCAGCCTCCCCCTCGGCAATCTTTCTTACCGGGATCTTCGTCCATCCGGATACCACATCCGCAATATCGTCTTCTGTCACTTTTAACTTTTTACTGCGGCTGTCTTTCTTTGTCTTTGCCTGTATTTTGGCAAGCTCTTCTTCACACGCTTCTTTTTCATTCTTCTTCTGCTTTGCACCTTCCACATCACCATCGTGCAGAAATTCTAACATTTCCTCTTCTAACAGGTTGATGCGATGTCTTAATTCAACGACTTCCTCCGGTTTTCCACCCGCGCGCAGACGTACCTTTGCTGCAGCCTCATCCATCAGATCGATTGCTTTATCCGGCAGGAAACGGTCATTGATATAGCGCGCAGACAGGCGTACTGCTGCCGATACCGCATCATCCGTAATCTTTACCTGATGATGTTTTTCATACTGTTCCCGCAGTCCCTCTAAAATCTGCACTGCCTCCTCTTCCGACGGCTCTTCTACCGTAACCGGCTGGAATCTGCGCTCTAGCGCAGCATCTTTTTCAATATATTTGCGGTATTCATCGATTGTCGTTGCACCGATCAGCTGCAGTTCCCCACGCGCAAGTGCAGGTTTTAATATATTGGAAGCATCGATTGCTCCTTCCGCTCCGCCCGCTCCGATGATTGTATGCAGTTCATCGATGAAGAGCAGGATATTGCCGGCTGCCCGTACTTCCTGAAGTACCTTTTTAATGCGCTCCTCAAACTCACCGCGATATTTTGAGCCTGCCACGATTCCGGACATATCCAAAGATACCACCCGCTTTCCCGCAACGGTATCCGGAACCATTCCGGTTGTAATACGCTCCGCAATTCCCTCAACGATCGCAGTCTTTCCAACGCCCGGTTCACCGATCAGACATGGGTTATTCTTTGTCCTTCTGCTTAAGATCTGGATCACACGGCCGATCTCTTCCTGTCTGCCGACTAACGGATCTAATACTCCCTCTGCCGCCAATGCAGTCAGATCTCTGGAGTATTGATTTAATACCGGTGTATCCGATGCTGTTTTTTTCACCGGCTTACCATTCATGAAATCTTCTTTGTACAGGCTCGCATCTTCTCCCATTGCGATCAGGATATCCACATACATTTTCTGGATATTGACCGCTAAGGTATTTAAAAGGCGGGATGCCACACACTCTGTCTCTTTCATCATCGCGATCAGGATATGCTCCGTCCCGATCTCCTCTGCATGAAAACGCGCTGCCTCCCTTGCTGCCCCTTCTAACACCTGCAGTGCCCTCGGCGAATATTCCTTAGCCTCTGCCGTCAGCACCTGTGCATCCGGTGCAATGAGTTCCTCGATCAGCTGCATGACTTTGTCAAGTTCTACTCCATTATCATTTAATACCTGCGCAGCGACGCCCGTTCCTTCTTTTAAAAGTCCGATCAGGATATGCTCCGTTCCGATATAATGATGATGCAGTGATTTCGACATCTTTGAAGCCTGATCGATTGCTTTTTTTGCTTTTGATGTATATCGTATCTGCATAGTTTCTCCATTCTTTTTCTATTTATAAATCATTTAAATCGATGATCTCTAAATCATCTTCGTCCTCTTCTTCTCTCGGAATGTGTTTTTTCTCCGGAGTATGTTTCCGCTCCGGCTTTTCTTTTCTCTCCGGCCTTTGTTTCTCCTCCGGTTTTTCTTTTCTCTCCGGACGCTGTTTTTCTTCCGTTTTTTTTCTTTCTACCGGCAGGAAATCTTCGTCCTCTTCCCAGTCCTCATCGTCAAGATCGTCAGACATGCCACGTCCAAACAATCCCGCACGCACTTTATGGATCTTTGATACGCCGACTTCGTTCTCTGTATCGTTTTCTTCCACATCATCCGGCTCTTCTTCCACTTTTTCTTTTGGTTTTCTGTGGAAAAATCCTTTTCTCTGTGTTTCTTCCTCCTCCCAGTCAGCGTCTTCCGGATCATCTACTTCCAAATCATCTTCTTCCACGCCAGGATTCTCTTCTATATTATCATCTTCTTCCAGATCAGTATCATCTTCTGCTTCCTGATCCTTTCCCTGTTTTTCGGACTTCCAGTCCCAGTCATCCTCTTCCTCATCCCAGTCGTCACTCTTACGTCCTCTCAATAGAAGATTGATAATAATAACGACAAGTACTGCGATCACAAAAGCCATAATTCCCATCATATTTCTGGAAAAAGACTTTTCTTTTGCATATTGTTCAGAGAGATCATTGTATTCCTGCTGGAGATATTCCATATTAGAAACATCTTCCGCTTCTTCTGTTTCAAACTCTGTGTTCTGGTCTGCTGCCTGTCCATCTGTTCCATCCGCCGGCTGGTCTGTTGTCTGACCGTCTGTTCCATCCGCCGGCTGGTCTGTTGTCTGACTGTCTGTTCCGTCTGCCGGCTGGTCTGTTGTCTGACCGTCTGTTCCATCCGCCGGCTGATCCACTGTTCCGTCTGCTGTCTGTCCATCTTCTCTGGTCAGTGTGATCGTATACTGGGCGAGTGCTCCGTTCTGCGCCTTCACGACTACTTTTATCGTATTTGTACCGACCTGCAGATTGTCATTTCCTGTGATCGACTGCACCGTCGCAAATTCATTAACCGGTATTGCCGTCACTGTAACGCTTGTGACATCATTCGGTACGGTAGCTGTATATTGTACTGTCTTTCCTGTAAAGTCCGGGGATAATGTTCCCGCAGAAAGTGATAACACTTCCAGCGAATTATCTGCGGAAAGTGTTGTCTGTGCAGCAGCCACCTGGATTCCGGCAGCCTTTATGTCTGCCGCAGGTTCTGTCACAAGACATCCCATGCAGAAAAGTGCAGCTATGAATCTTACTTTTCTCTTCATTCGTTTCACACTCCCTTTATTGCCATCATCACTATGGAATTATATGAGATATTCGAAAATGCGTCAACCTCAAACTCCCTCATTGTCAAATTCCGGAATAAAACTCTCCTCCGCCGTCTCCCCCTCCTGGATAAAACCGTTTTCAATCCCTATATCGATTGCAAAATCAATAACCTCATCATATTCCCGATCCGTGATCTTACGGTTTAATTCCGGATATTTTTTCACGTTAGAGAGCGGTGTAAACTGGTGCATGATACTGATATATATTTGATTCTCATAGGTTTCATGCAGATATTTCAAAACTGCTTTGGAATCTTTCGTGCACCCCGGCAGGATCAGATGGCGCACGATCGTACCACGCTTCATCAGGGAATCCTCCCCGTTTTCAAAAACTGCCGCACCCGTCTGACGCACCATCTCCGCTATCACCGCCTTAGCCACAGCAGGGTAATCCGGCGCATGGGAATATTTTGCACTCAAAGCGGTATCAAAATACTTAAAATCCGGAAGATAGATATCCACAATTCCTTCTAAAGAACGGATCGTATCCACATTTTCATAGCTGCTGGTGTTATAAACGATGGGAATCTTTAAATTCTGATTTCTTGCAAGCTCTACCGCTTTTATGATCTGTGGTACAAACTGCCCCGGTGTCACAAGGTTGATATTATTTGCACCCTTTTCCTGGAGTTCCAGAAAAATTTCGCCAAGCCGCTCCGTACTTATCACCTTACCAGCTGTGCCATTTGCAATATTTTCATTCTGGCAGAACACACAGTGCAGTGCACAGCCGGAAAAAAAGACCGCACCGGAACCCATCTCCCCGGAAATGCAGGGTTCTTCCCAGAAGTGCAGTGCCGCACGCGCCACCTTAATCTCTGTGGTCTGTCCGCAGATGCCGCGCTCACCGGATTTTCGGTCCACAGCGCACATTCTAGGACACAATGTACATATTTTCATGGTATACCATCACTCTTTCTATTTAATTTAATGATTGCGCAACCGTGCCTTTTTTTGTATGATAGACATTGCAAAAAGAAGATCAAACACAAAGGAGTTTTCTTATGAGTCCAAAAAACTGTATGGTAGCACAGTCAGGCGGCCCTACTGTTGCGATCAATGCCAGCCTTGCCGGTGTGATCGACGGTGTAATGCGTTCTGACATGTATGACACGGTTTATGGTTCCTTAAACGGAATCACAGGTATTTTAAACAACGATCTGACGAATCTTTCTGAATTAATGCAGCAGAATTCGGAATATCTCGACCGCTTAAAGGTCACTCCGGCAATGTATCTTGGCTCCTGCCGTTACAAACTGCCAAATTATTTAGATGATGATTCTTCCTATGTATTCATTTTCAAACAGTTTGAAACTTACCATATTGATGCTTTCTTTTATATCGGCGGCAACGATTCTATGGACACCGTCTTAAAGCTCTCCGAATATGGCAAAAAAATCGGCAGTCCGGTGCGTATTGTCGGTATTCCAAAGACCATCGACAATGATCTCTGTGAGACAGACCATACACCAGGATTCGGTTCTGCCGCAAAATATATCGCATCTTCTCTTTTAGAAATCGCACATGACACATTTATCTATGCAGTCAAAAGTGTGACGATCGTGGAAATCATGGGACGTGATGCCGGATGGCTGACCGCTGCTTCTGCACTGGCAAGAAACGGTTATAATACAGCACCACATCTGATCTATCTCCCGGAGGTTCCATTTGACAAAGAGGACTTTTTACTGGATGTAAAGCGTATGCTTTTCGAGCGCAATAACGTGATCGTTGCCGTATCCGAAGGTATCCGCGATGCTTCCGGCAACTATATCAGTGCTTCCGAAAGTTCTGTTGACACCTTTGGTCACAGCCAGTTAAGCGGAGCCGGAAAAACACTTGAATTTTTAGTCAAAGAAAAACTAGGCGTTAAAGTCCGTTCCGTGGAAGTCAACGTATTACAGCGCTGCGCTGCACACCTTGCTTCAAAGACTGATCTTGATGAGGCTTTTACTCTCGGTCAGAAAGCGGTTGCTCTCTCCGAGGAAGGTGTTACCGCTTCCATGGTAACAATGCGCCGTATCTCTGATGCTCCGTACGAAATCGCCTATGAGCATGCCGAGATCCGCCACATTGCAAATGAGGCAAAATCAATTCCGAGAGAATGGATCAACGATGCAGGCAATGATGTCACACAGCCACTGATCGATTACCTTTCACCTCTCATACTCGGTGAAGTTCCAGTAAAATACGAAAGCGGTATCCCTGTCTATATGGATGTCAGTCATTTAGCAAAACATCAATAAATTTACCGATCTCAACCCACGCTCTTTTAGATTCCGGCAGCATTTTTGCTGCCATCTGAAAGATGTGGAACATTCCTTCATAAATACTGATTCTTACTTTTACTCCCTGTTCTCTGGCTTTTGCAGCCACATCCACAGAATCCGAGAGCAGCATCTCATAGGAACCAACCTGTATCAGCATCGGCGGAAATCCCCTGAAATCCCCATATAAAGGCGAAATATAAGCATTATACGGATCGTTATCCCCAATATAATCTTTATTATAAATAAGGCTGTCCCTTGTTTTTCCAAATAACGGGTCGCGCTCAAAGTTTGTCTCGTAAGATTCCCCGCTCGCCGCAAGGTCTGTCCACGGTGACATGGCTACGATCCCACACGGAAGCTGCTTTCCGTGATCTTTCAGATAATGGCATAATGCCATCGCAAGACCGCCTCCTGCGGAATCTCCTGCGATGATGATCTGCTCGGAAAACCACCCCTGTTCCAACAGATAACAGTATGCGGCATAGGCATCTTCTAAAGCCGCCGGATACGGATGTTCCGGTGCCACACGGTAATCGGGTGTCAGAACACTCATTCCATGGCTGACTTCACAGTAAAGTCCGGCAAACATACGGTATGCATTCCGCATCGCTCCGACATATCCGCCCCCGTGAAGCTGTAAGATTACTTTTTCCGTATTCGGATTTTCTTTTGCCTGTAAATACTCCATGGAGAAATTATCCATCTCGATCACATCTAATGAAAAACAGTCCGGACATTTCCACGGCGGCTCCGAATCCCCGATTTTTTTCCTCAGTTCTCCATTTTTTATCTTTTTCCCAATCAGGTGATCATTTGTCACATGGGCGATCAAGTCCCTCATGACTCTTCCCCTGATGCTCGCTTCGCTCTCTCTCATCCGATTGCTCCTGTTTTTTTTATTCTAAATATAACTCAGCGGACATGAAATCTTCGTTTCAGTTCCACCCTTGCCCTGCGGTCTCCGATGATCAGTGTTCCAAGAAACAGAAACAGGGAAAACGCAAATGCGATCAGTGCAAAAAGCTGTGCCGTCACGATACCGGTAAAAATCAGTATTACCGGAACAATGCTGCATAAGATCATAAAAATCTGCCACATCATATAGCTCTGCCAGTTTCTGCGGTTTACGATCATACAGATGATAATACCAACATCGACTAAAATGATCGCCGACGGCAATGCATAATTGACAGACCATCCGCGGTAGCCGACCAGAAAATCGATTGCGATCACGATCAGTATCGCCATCAGCGTGAGTACCGTGATTTTGGCGCGGTAACCTGTCTTTCCAAGAATTGCAAAACGGATCAGCATATATCCGTAAAAAAATCCAAGCCCCGTGATCGCACTCCATGCAATCTGTGACTCGGTGACCACATTGATATAAATGAGCAGCACCTCAACCAAAAGTGCACAAAACAGATAGATTTTACTGATCATTGTCATTTTCCGGGTGTACACTCTCACATCCGGGTACATATTCTCCACTTCACCTGTGTATTCTAACACGGATCCGCAGAGTGGACAGCGCTCTGTTTCATCTGATATCTCCACATTACAATTTCTGCATTTACTCATAATTTACTCCATTACTCTTTATTTCTACCGCAATCCCGTCCGAGGCTATTTTCCGGAAAAATCCACGCTGCACAGACGCATCGACAAGATCATAACTGAAACTGAATACAAGTGTATCCCCGTAAGAGCAGATCGTTCCTTTCAGATGCTGCCCCTTTGACATGGCAAGAAATGCATGAAACATTTCCACATAAGGGCGGTACTCTTCTGTCACGGAAATATTGCCGATATTTGTGATCGTCGCAGTATTGGCAAGTGCAGAAGTTGTATATACATACTTCATTGCAAGGTTTTTCAGGAAAAGCGGCACAACTCTTGCAATCAGCAGTTTTTCATTGGAAACGTTATAGGAAAACAGCTTTTCAAGATTTTCCCGGTTGATCTGGCTTCGCAGGCTTTCCTTCACGATTGCAGCCACCTCTGCAAACGTATAGGTCTCTTTGGTCGGATGAAATTCTGCGGACACCATGACAAAAAAGTTTTTCGTGGTAATAGAATTAAAATACGGCCGCAGATTAACCGGCACCGCAACACGGATCGGACACTTTGACGGCATGCCGTGCAGACATTCTGTATAAACGCTCCAGATGTACACACTTACCAGATATTCGTTGATACTGATTCCCATCGCATGACAGACCCTTTTCAACTCCGGTATTTTCATATAACCGTGCATCACGCCGAACTCGCCCGGTCTTAACTTTTCTCCACGGATCAGATATGCCTTTTTTGTCTGGTATCCTTTTGCGGAACTTTTTTTGTAATTTTTTAAGAAACTGTCTTCCCGGTTCAAAGACGTATCAACACTTAATGAATCTCCCAGCTTTTCCTGCAGGTCTTTATGTGCCAGACGCAGATACTGGTAAGTCAGCTCTTTTAAGAAATTAATTCCTCCCATTCCATCCGTCAAAACATGGAATACTTCCAGATTGATCCTGCATTTATAATAGGTCACACGGAACATATAACTGCGGTTTTTATTCTGCTGGATATATCTGCATGGAAAATTGTTCTCCATGCGAACCTTTGGCGCCGCTTTTCCGTTTTCCTCAAAATAATACCAGAACACCCCCTGCCGCAGTCTTAAGTTAAACCCGTCAAACTTCGGAAGCACCATATCAAGTGCCCTCTGCAGTAATTCCGGATTGATCTCCTCTTTCAGTGTAACACTGATCCTGTACACATTGCTCATGCTCTCCCCGGCAATGACCGGAAAAAGGTGTGCTGTATTATCAAGTCTGTCCCAACGGATATCACGGTTTGTCGGAACTCCTTTACTCTGTTTTTTCATATATTCCTCGTTTCTGCATATTTTACAGGCAGGCTGGGTTTCTGTTTTTTCTTCTCTCCCCCCGCTCATAAAATACACAATCTATTGTATGCAATTATAAAATAACCTGACATAAAATACAAGTTTGGGCATATCAAAATTACCTGATATAATGCTATAAATTTTCTTAAAATTCCCTTATTTATTTTTTAATTTATGATTGTATAAAATTTCCCTTCATATTGTAATGTTTTTGTAACATCTATAAAATATTTATAAACAAGGAGGATTCACTTATGAAAATTTTCAAACGAACAGTCAGCTTATTTTTAGCTTTCTGTCTCTGTGCCGGGATGCTTTTACTGCAGCCGCAGTCAACGGTATCCGCAGCCGTCAGGAACAAACCGACCACCACTGTACTTCGCATGTATCCCAAAACACAGAATACTTCTGCAATCCATGTGAATTTACCAAAAGGAAAAGTCTGCTATGTAAAGAACATTAAAACAGGCAGTAAAAATCTGATTGCAAAAAACACATACTACTATACCAGCACTTCCTCAGATGAATATGCAGCTCCTTATGCGTCAATCGGACTTTATGCAAAGAAGAAAGGTAAATATGTAGTTTCCTACGACATCTGCGACAAAGCAGGCAAAAAACTTTCTTCCGGCAAGACAACCGTATATGTATCTGATGACCAGCCGATCAAATCCGTAAAATTTGACAAAAAATATTTGAGCAGTGCTATTACCTTCAAGAAATCCGGTAAATTAAGCATTAGCATGAATAAAGGTTACAAACTGAAAAAAATTACTGTTACCACTTACAATAAGTCCGGTAAAGAAGTCGTAAAAACGGTTAAAAATAACAGTACTATCAAACTTGGCGAATACGCCCAGATATATGATAATTCCTATTCTGATGGCAGCAGATATTTTTCTACATCACTTGCTGCCCGCACCCAGATCAAAATTACTTATACTGACAAATATACAAAGCAGAAATGTGAAAGTAGTTATACCATCAACCGCCTTGCAAAATAATCCAACAGGAGGATATCTGATATGAAATTAATGAAACAAATTGTTTGCACAATCCTTACCCTGTGCCTGTGTGCCGGATTATTCATAATCCCTTCCACACCGGTATCTGCCGCAACAAATCCAAGTGTACCAAAAAATGTAGATGTGTTCTATTATAAAGATTTTCCTATGGTCAACGACTACGCTATTGCCGTACAGCTCGGAACATCTGGAAGAACCATCAAAAACCTGAAAACCAGCAATAAAAATCTGAAAGCGAAAGTAACCAGTCTTTCTGTTAGTTCCTCTCAAACTCAAAACAGTGGTTACATTGGAGTTTATGCAAAAAAGACCGGTACCTACAAAGTCAGCTTTGATGTATACAATGCAAAAAACAAAAAGGTGAAATCTCTGTCCGTAAAAGTCAGAGTACTCAAACCAACTGTATCCAACAATAATCCTTTTAAAAAATTAACTTTTGATGGAAATAAATACGATTATCAGAATCTTTACTCCAAAGGTTCTGTTAAAATCAATGTAACAATGAACAAGGGTTATAAATTAAAAAGTATTAAATACAGAACTTACGGTAAACCAAAAACGACATATTCTACTTCCAACAGCAAAACGATCTCTAATGCAGAAACTACAAAATCTGTCAAAAAAATTAAGAATAACATGTCCTTCAAATTAAACTTAGGACATTATGCAAACTATTCTGCATCCAGTTATGTATTCGAATCTACATACTATAATTCTGAATACCACCACATGAGTACAGGTGTCCTTGCTCCAACAACCGTAGTCATTACTTACCAGACCAAGGATAAACAGACCAGAACTACTTACTACACACTGTACCGTATTGCAGATGATGTAAAATAACAAACTCAAAGGTCACAAAAAAAGAGGAACCTGTCACGAAACAGGTTCCTCATTTTTTATTCATTATTAAATTATATTCTATTCTCTTTTATCTCTCCAGCGGATATTTCTCTGTCAGCGATTTTACGATTGCACACGCTTTATCAGCTGCCGGTTCACCCTCCTTGATCATCATGGCGATTGCCTCTGCAATCTGATCCATATCCTCTGTGTTTAGTCCACGGGAAGTAACTGCCGGCGTTCCAAGACGTACACCGCTTGTTACGAATGGGGATTTCGGATCGTTCGGGATCGTATTCTTGTTGCAGGTAATATTGACAGAATCGAGAAGTTTCTCCACTGCCTTTCCGGTCTGATCATAATTTGTCAGATCAACAAGCATCAGGTGATTGTCTGTACCGCCGGATACGATTTTAATATCACGGCTTAACAGTCCCTTGCAGAGTGCCTGTGCATTGTCAATGATATTCTGCTGGTATACTTTAAACTCCGGCTGAAGTGCCTCCTTAAAGCAGACTGCTTTCGCTGCGATCACATGCATCAAAGGTCCGCCCTGGATTCCAGGGAAAATAGCTTTGTTAAAGTTATATTTGTCTGCGATTTCCTGACTGGATAAGATCATACCTCCACGCGGTCCACGCAGTGTCTTGTGTGTTGTGGTTGTGACAACGTGTGCATACGGGATTGGGCTTGGATGAAGTCCTGCAGCGACAAGTCCTGCGATATGTGCCATATCGACCATCAGAACTGCTCCGCATGCATCTGCGATCTCACGGAATCTCTTGAAATCAATGGTTCTCGCATAAGCACTTGCACCTGCGATGATCATCTTCGGCTTGCACTCCATCGCGATCTCTTCTACTTTGTCATAATCAATAAATCCCTCGTCATTGACACCGTAAGGTACAATGTGAAAATAAGTACCGGAAAAGTTTACAGGGCTTCCGTGTGTCAAATGTCCGCCGTGATCTAAGTTCATTCCCATGACCGTGTCACCCGGTTTTAAGATGGCAAACTGTACAGCCATATTCGCCTGTGCACCGGAATGTGGCTGTACGTTCGCATACTCACAGCCAAACAGCTCTTTCGCACGCTCTCTTGCAAGTTCCTCTACAACATCCACACACTCACATCCGCCGTAATATCTTTTCCCCGGATAACCTTCTGCATATTTATTTGTAAGAACACTGCCCATCGCCGACATCACTGCCTTGCTTACCCAGTTTTCGGATGCAATCAGCTCAATATGACTGTTCTGACGTTCAAATTCATCGGTGATGGCATTTGCCACTTCCATATCAACTGCCTGAATATCTTCCAGTGTATACATAATCCGTAATTCTCCCTTTCTTTGCTGTTTGATCAATGTGTCTTTCTACGAAAAACACTTGTCTTTTGCTATGTTTATCATTATATATGACTTTCCTTTTTTTGGCAATTCCAAATGCCAGAATAGTTATATCAAATTATTATAAATGATATAAGCCCTGACGATAAAGCCAGATGGCACCTGCGATCTGTAAAATGAGGATCAGCGGCATTCCTATAACAAAATACCAGTGTCTCGTCTTGTGGCGGAACACATACATTCCCGCCCACGTTCCGATACTGCCGCCTAAAATGCTGACTAAAAATAACATTCTTTCTGAGATCCGCCATCGATGCATTTTCGCCCTTCTTTTATCCTCTCCCATAATAAGGAAGCCCACCAGATTTAAAAAGATCAGATAAGCTGCGATCGTATCCATATGTTTCTCCTTTTTTCTAAAATAGAATCCTGTTCTACAGGATTCACCGCCTGCGCGACATAATTCATCTCCGACGCAGTGTGATCCCGCCCGGAGGGCTTTAAGATTCATAGGACGTAATTTCCTATGAATCTTAAAAGTCCCGGCAAATAACTGCCAGGACTTTCACTTTTCTTCAACAGATCTTATTCTGTTATTTTATTTTTACCAAGATGAACTTTCATCACATACCACAACTCGGTTGCAATGCAGATAGATGAATATGCACCGCAGATCATACCTGCCATCAGCGGCAGCGCAAATTCACGAATACTTGCTACACCAAGAAGGAACAGCATAAATACCATAATAAATGTTGTTATGGATGTGTTGATGCTTCGTGATAATGTCTGTGTCAGGCTTCGGTTTGCTACTTCCATCAGATCTTCCCTTGTCTGTTTACCATGCTTTAATGCAAGGTTCTCACGGATACGGTCAAAGATAACGATCGTATCGTTGACAGAATAACCAATGATCGTCAGCATACATGCGATAAATGTATTGCCGACTGAAATACGCATCAGCGCATATACGGTAAGTACAACCAGTACGTCGTGGATCAGGGCAATGATCGCACTGGCACCGAAACGGATATCTTTAAAACGGAACCAGATATAGATCAGCATACAGATTGTTGAGATAATAACCGCCTTGACTGCATCCGCACGCATCTCACCACTGATCGTGGAACTGATACTCTGGAATGTAATGGTGGATTCATCTACATCAAAACTGTCTGCCAGCTTATTATTCAGATCATCACGCTCTTCTTTGGATAAAGTACGTGTCTTGATCGTAATCTGAGTTGTTCCCTCTACTTTGTTTGCCTGAATATTGCTGTCTCCAGTTACTTCTTTTACAACCGGGATAATATCATTTTCAATATCTTCAATCGTATATTCTTTGCCGAAATCAGCAGTAGTGGAAGTTCCTCCCATGAAGTCAAGTCCATAATTCAGGGAGTTCTGACCAGATACCTTATGTACTCCCATACCGATAAATCCGGCAGCTATAACTGCAATAGAAATTGCAAAGAATACATATCTCTTCTGCAGGAAATTGATCGTCTTTCTCTCTTTTGCACGTCCGTAGAATTTTTCATCTCTCAGTCCTAACCAGTAGAAAGAATAAAGGATCCATCTTGTGACAACAAGTGCTGTAAACATGGAAAGGATAATACCGATCATCAGTGTATATGCAAATCCTTTTACAGTACCGGAACCTAATCCCATAAGAACAATCGCTGCAATCAATGTTGTGATATTACCATCTAAGATTGCAGACATCGCTTTGTGGAAACCATTCTTCATTGCAGTAATCACGGATTTTCCTGATGCAATTTCTTCACGGATACGTGCAAAGATGATAACGTTCGCATCCACTGCCATACCAATACTTAAGATAATACCGGCAATACCAGGTAATGTTAATGTGATCTCGAATAAGTATAAAGTTGCAATCACAAGTGCTGTATAAATTGCAAGTGCTAAAGCTGCTGCGACACCCGGAACTGCATATACAATGATCATAAATACCATTACGATCACAAGACCAATTGCTGCCGCTTTTAAACTGGAGGAGATTGCCTGGCTTCCAAGCTGTGCTCCTACCACACTGGACTCTAACTCTGATAACTGCAGGGAAAGAGAACCGATTCTAATCTGTGTTGCTAAAGTCTGTGCCTCTTCAAAGGTGCTCTGACCGGAAATCTGTGCAGTACCTCCGGTAATTGCCTCCTGAACAGTCGGATAACTGATAACTTCTCCATCATATACGATTGGAAGTGCTTTTCCGACGTTTTCAGAAGTAACTTCTCCAAAAGTCTTTGCTCCCTCATCTGTCAGTGTAAGCTGTACCACATACTGCTTGTTTCCATACTGATCTGTGGTTGTTGCAGCCTGTGCATCTGCCACCTGGTCACCCGTCATAAATACGGTACCATCTGAAAGCTGGAACTCTAAGGAACCCGGATTACCAAGTTCTTCCAAAATCTTGCTTGCGTCCGTAACACCCGGGATCTCAACGGCGATACGGTCATCTCCAACCTGATATACGGATGCCTCTGTACTGTAACTTTCCACACGCTTCTGGAGTTTGTAAATCGTATCACTCATATCCTCTGCGCTCGGATTTTCATCCATGACCTGATAGGTGATCGATACACCACCGGACAGATCAAGTCCAAGCGGAATACTCATTTCTTCCCCAATACCGGTCGATGAAAGAATAATAGATGCATAATAGGCAAGTCCCGCAAATGCAGCGAGAATCGCAACTAATATGACTGCTGCTTTACTCTTTTTCATTTTCTTTTTCCTTCCTGTTTCTTATTTATTCACAATCGGCCTCGGCAGCCTTGATCATGATCGCGCACTCAATACGTTTTTTCTGCAATTCACATCCGATATCATATGCCCCACAGATGTCACCGCTAAAATTATACGCATTTGCTGCACATCCGCCGCTGCAGTAGAATCTTGCGAAACATTTTCTGCATTTTTCTTTTGCATAGACATTACAGCACTTAAACTCATCACGGATCTCTGTATTTTTTATACCTTCATCCACATTGCCAAGTAAAAACTTTTCATTGCCGACAAACTGGTGACATGGATAAAAATCTCCCCATGGTGTCACTGCAAGGTACTCGGTTCCTGAACCACAGCCGGACAGACGTTTTGCCACACATGGACCGCCCTCAAGATCGATCATAAAATGGAAGAAATTAAAATCATCTCCCTCTTTGTGACGTCTTACCATCTCCGCTGCAAGTTTGTCATATTCCTCAAACAGCTGTGGAAGATCTTCCTCTGTGATCGCATACGGTTCACTCGGTTCTGCAACTACCGGCTCCACGGAGATCTGTTTGAAACCAAGATCCGCAAGATGAAGTACATCTGCTGCAAAATCAGGATTGTAGTGTGTGAATGTACCACGCACATAATATTTGTCCTGATGTCTGCTCTCTGCAAATTTCTGGAACTTTGGAACGATCAGATCATAACTTCCTGCCCCTTTGCGGAACGGACGCATCTTATCATGAACTTCCTTTCTTCCATCGATACTTAAGACCACATTTGCCATCTCTTTATTACAGAATTCCATGATCTCGTCATTTAAAAGCACACCATTTGTGGTCAGTGTAAAACGGAAATTCTTGTCATGCAGCTTTTCCTGCTCTCTTCCATAGGCAACTAAGTCTTTTACGACCTGCCAGTTCATAAGCGGCTCGCCGCCAAAGAAATCCACCTCAAGATTTCGTCTGTTACCTGAATTGGCAATTAAGAAATCCAGTGCTTTCTTTCCAACTTCAAAGGACATCAGTGCCCTTCTTCCATGGTACTCTCCCTCCTCAGCAAAGCAGTACTGACATGCCAGGTTGCAGTCATGTGCTATATGCAGGCAGAGTGCCTTGACAACCGTCGGGCGTTTTTTGAAATCCATGATATAGTTTTCGTAAGTGTCCTTTGTAAAAAGTGACTCCTCATCGATCAATGTCTGGACTTCATCGATTGCTTCCTCCACTTCCTCTTTGCCGTATTTTCCGGACAGTGCAGATACGATCTCATCCCTTGCATACGATTCCGGCTGGCTCTGATCGATCATCTCAATGACATCATAAGTCACGTCATCCACCACATGAATCGCTCCGCTGTTTACATCTAAAACAATATCATAGCCGTTGTTCTTATACTGATGAACCACTATAATATTTCCTCTCTTTCTATCTGATTTTACAGCAAAACATTTAAAGTTTTCTGCAAATCAATGTATTTTTTTCAAGTATTACGGCATTTTAATGTTGCCGATAAAACGTACAAATGACCGCACGCTATGCGAACGGTCGTTTGCAGATTTCACTTATATCCGACCGTATGATTTTCATCGTTGTATCACACAGTCATTTTGTATGATGCCATGATGGCATATCCGGCACTCATATGCACAATTTTTACCATGCTATGCATGCCCGGCTGTACCAGCTCAAATCTTATTTGTGCTCGCAGCTCTGGTTTCCTACTGTACAGGATGTTTTGCATGCAGACTGGCAGGATGTCTGGCACTCGCCGCAGCCGCCTTTTTTGATTGTGTTCTGTAATCTCTTGGTATTTAATGTCTTTACATGTTTCATGATGCTTCTCTCCTTTTTTGTAATTTCCGCACACATGGGATACGCCATTTGCCCGCTCCCCGTAATACTATGTATTTATTCGCTTTCGCGCGGAGTTCTGTTAACTTATACAGTATAACATAACTTTTTTCATATGGGAAGTTTTTTTTATTCCGCATCCTTCGGCAGGATAATATTAAAGATGATCGCCACAATGGCTGCCGGAACAATACCGGAACCGCCAAAGATCAGCTGGATGCCCTGCGGCAGATGTGCAAGGATGCCGCTGCTGGATCCGATTCCATAGCCAAGTCCCAATGCGACGGAGACGATCGTGATATTGCGCATCGTCATCGGTTCTTTGGTAATAAGCTGGATTCCGCTGATCACGATGGATGAAAACATCATAACGGCAGCTCCTCCAAGTACACTCTGCGGCATGATTGAAATCAGTGCTGCAAGTTTCGGGAATAAACCACATAAAATCAGGAATACGGCTCCGGATGCAAGCGCCATACGGTTTACGATTTTCGTCATTGTGACAAGTCCTACATTCTGACTGAAAGAAGTATTCGGCAGAACACCAAAAAGTGCTGCAAGCGAAGAACCAATTCCATCACAGATGACACCGCCGGAAAGTTCTTTGTCGGTAGCTTCTCTGCCCATTCCACCTTCCATAACACCGGAGATATCTCCGACTGTTTCAACCGCGGTAACAACAAACATGATCAGAACCGGAATGATTGCTCTCCAGTCAAATACCAGTTTGACCGGCATTAATTTCGGAACGGAAAACCAGGCTGCATTTGCAACCTTATCCCAGTTTAACACCCAGGCTTTTGTGTATTCCACACCATCCGCATTGACTGCTGTTGTCGGCAGTACCAGTCCCATGATCGCAGCAATGATATAGCCTGCCACAATACCGATCAGGATCGATGATGCACTCGCCATACCTTTCATCCAGTGTTTCACTGCTACAATGATCAGTAAAACAGCTGCTCCGAGCAGTAAATTTTCTACTGAACCAAAGTCGTTTGCCGTATTGCCGCCGCCAAAAGAATTGACGCCGACCGCGATCAGTGACAATCCGATCGACAGTACAACGGTTCCCGTTACAACCGCAGGGAAAAATCTGCGGAGCGGCTTTAACAGAAATCCAAGGATTCCCTCAAACAGACCACCAATGACGGATGCACACATAATGGCTCCATATGCAAGGATTCCTCCTCCCATTACCTGAACCACACTGTTAAACACACCGATAAATCCGGAACTCGTTCCCATGATGATCGGTACCTTTCCACCAACCGGTCCGATCGCAAATAACTGGATCAGTGTTACGATCCCGGCGATCAGCATCGCATTCTGCAGCAGATCGACCTGCAGACTGCCGAACTCCTCACCTGCAATACCACATGCCCCTGAGATGATCAGTATCGGTGTCAGGTTTCCCACAAACATTGCCAGCACATGCTGTAATCCCAGCGGGATTGCCTTTTTCAGCGGGAGTTTTCCGTAAAACTCGTACTCTGCTCCCTGTCTCTTCTGTCTTTCCATGTCTTCCTCCTCGTGCGTATCTTTTTCTGCATGAAACATTGATAATTTTTTTCATTCATGCACATTTTCTTTGAGTATAGCACGCCGCTGATATTCTGCGCAAGTCCTGTCTATATGCTAATTGGCACCCTGACAGTAACCACTAACTTATCATTCCACCTGCCATCCCGGATGCCGCACATAGAATAAATGTTGTCGCCACTTTCGGCAGTTCCATGGAGACTCCCTGTTTAACCAGCACTGATATCAGGAATAAAATGCAAAAATAAATGGCTCCCGCTGCAAATCCCCATAAAAATTTCTGTGTTTTCATGATCTTTCCCATGAAAAATCCACCGATCACTCCGGAGACGATATAAATGACAACGATTCCCACCTTTACTGCCGATTCACTCAGATCAAACTTATATAACAGTGCAGCCAACAGTAACAGGAACAGGCAGCTTAAAAGGAACATGACCAGCACGGACACCAATACCGCAGTGACCGGATTGTTTTTTGCATCTCTTGTTTTCATTTTTGACTGTATATTCATTGACCACTCCACAGGTTTTCGATTCTGTTTCACTATATGAAAAAAACGCAAAAGCTATGCTTTTTTTACATGCTTTTGCGTTTTTTATTTTTATGATCCACCTTTTGCTGACTCTATCTTACAGATATGCAATACTATAAGCTGCCTTGAATGTTCCGCCCTGCGGCAGCATGTTTTCGTAGTCGCGCTGCTGCAATGTGCCGGTAAAATCTGTGGCATCGCATCTTCCATACCATGGTTCAATGCAGACGAAAGGTGCATTTTTTCCTTCCGGTGACCATACTGCAAATAGTGGAGTGTCAAATTTTACGGTTACATACGGGATGCCTTCACGGTCAAGCAGGGAAACCTCTCCGGTCTGTTTTCCTTCGACCATGTAAGTGCACTCATCAAAGAATCCTTCCGTAAATGTCACACAGCCATCTTTCAGTGCCAGGACTTTATCCTCCATCACCGCCATACCGTCCGGTGTGTTTCCATGATGATGAATAGTATCTGCCAGGCCGCCAAATTTGAGACCATATCCGGTTTTATTTCCCTCTCCGTGAACCGGGCAGTTGAATGCCGGATGTGCACCGATGGAAAAATATAATTCTTTTGTGTCGGTGTTTTCCACAGTCCAGTTTACTTTCACCTCGTTTTTGCACAATTCATAACCAATGTGCAGTGCAAAATGAAATGGATATTTTTCACAGGTTTCCGCAGTATCGGTCAGTACAAATGAGATGTTCTCTTCCGTCTGTGTCTCTAATGTAAACTCCATATCTCTTGCAAATCCGTGCTGTCCCATCGTATAAGTTTTTCCGTCATAACGGTATTCTTTGTTTTTCGGCGCACCGACAAACGGAAATAATACAGGGGATGTTCTGCCCCAGTACTTTTTATCACCACACCACATATATTCAAAGTTATCTGATTTTCTTTTTACAGATTTGATCTCTGCTCCAAATGAGTCAATCTCCACTTTTAAATTTTCATTTTCCAACGTATATCTCATATCTGTCTCCTCTTCATACAGGCATTTCATTTCTCATCTGCCTGTCACTGCTCATTTTTCATTGCTGTTACATTATAACCTAACTTTTCCATAAAATCTATCCGGCAATCGTTTTATTTTTCACGCTACATACTGATACATGAATACAAAATGGCAGATGCTTCCAGCCATGACAAACAGATGAAATACTTCATGGGAGCCAAACTGACTGTGCTTCGCGTTGAACACCGGCAGTTTTAATGCATAGATCACACCGCCGACAGTATAGATCAGACCGCCTGCAAGCAGCCACAAAAATGCTGCCTGGGAAAGAGTGGCTAACAGTTCCCGGAATACAAACAGACACACCCATCCCATTGCGATATAGATCACGGATGAAAACCACTTCGGGCAGTTGATCCAGAGCACTTTTATCAGCATTCCTGCCGCCGCAATGCCCCACACTGCCGCAAGCAGCGTATAACCCGACTTCCCGCCAAGTACGATCAGACATACCGGCGTATAAGATCCGGCAATCAGGACAAATATCATCATATGGTCGAGTTTGCGGAATATCTTTAAAATTTTATCCCGGACAACAAGCGAATGGTACACCGTACTTGCACCATAAAGCAGCACCATGCTTCCCATAAACACGGCCATTGCCAGAATCGTTGTATGATTTCCATTCAGCGCAGCCTTGACTAACAACGGCGATGTGGCAAATATTGCCATCATCATAGCTATAAAATGTGTAATGGCGCTTCCCGGTTCACGAATCCCTATCTGTAACATAATATGACCTCCTTTTAGCAAAATAGTATTTATTATTTTTACATGTAGTATTTGTTACTATATCTTTTGTATTTTGATACTACTACTTATTATACATTATGTCAATTATATTTATGCTACATTTTTTCTCAATTTTTGCAGGTTTTTAGGAGGTTTACACAAATTTGCAGAACGCATTTTCCTATGAAGATTCGGATATCAAAAAACTGCCGCCCGCAGAATCTTATTCATCCGGGCGGCAGTCCTCTGTAACTCTATTCTTTTTTATAATTCGCAGTTATTTACGGTTCTTGGGAACGGAATAACATCACGGATGTTAGACATTCCTGTCAAGTACATAACGCAGCGCTCGAAACCGAGTCCGAATCCTGCATGTCTTGCAGAACCATATTTGCGGAGATCCAGATAAAACTGATAATCTTCTTCTTTTAAGCCGAGTTCATTGATTCTTGCAAGAAGTTTATCGTAATCATCCTCTCTCTGGCTTCCTCCGATGATCTCACCGATACCAGGTACCAGACAGTCAACGGCTGCTACGGTCTTTCCGTCATCATTCATTTTCATGTAGAATGCCTTGATCTCCTTCGGGTAATCGGTTACGAATACCGGACGTTTGAAGATCTCCTCGGTCAGATAACGCTCATGCTCCGTCTGAAGATCAGTTCCCCAGGAAACTTTATATTCAAACTTGTCATTGTGTTTCTCTAAGATCTCAACTGCCTCTGTGTATGTCACGCGGGCAAAATCGGAATTTGCCACATGCTGCAAGCGCTCTAAGAGTCCTTTGTCAATGAAGTTGTTGAAAAATGCCATCTCTTCCGGTGCATTCTCAAGTACATAGTTGATGATGTATTTTAACATGCTCTCGGCTAAGATCATGTCATCTTCCAGATCTGCAAATGCGATCTCCGGCTCGATCATCCAGAACTCTGCTGCATGTCTGGTCGTGTTGGAATTTTCTGCACGGAACGTCGGTCCAAATGTGTAGATGTTCTTAAATGCCATCGCATAAGTCTCACCGTTTAACTGTCCGCTTACGGTAAGGTTGGTCGGCTTATTAAAGAAATCTTTGGAATAATCCACAGTTCCGTCCGGATTTTTCGGAAGATTGTTCATATCCAATGTTGTTACCTGGAACATCTCTCCGGCACCCTCACAGTCGCTTCCTGTGATCAGTGGTGTGTGTACATATACAAAATCTCTCTCCTGGAAAAATTTGTGAATTGCATATGCAATCAGGGAACGTACACGGAAAACTGCCTCAAATGTATTTGTTCTCGGTCTTAAGTGGGAGATCGTTCTTAAATACTCAAAGCTGTGTTTCTTTTTCTGAAGCGGATAATCCGGTGTGGAAACACCCTCGATCTCGATCTGCTCTGCCTGGATCTCAAACGGCTGCTTGGTTCCCGGTGTCGCAACAAGTTTACCTGTCACGATGATCGCTGCACCGACATTTAACTTTTCAACGTCATCAAAGTTCTCTAAAACATTGGAATATACGACCTGAACCGGCTCAAAAAATGTTCCATCGTTTACCACGATAAATCCAAAATTTTTGGAATTACGGATGCTCCGCACCCATCCACCGATCGTCACGGTCTGATCCACATATTCTTCCTGTTTCCGGAATAAATCCCTTACATTTACCATATCCATAATTGAATCCTCCAATCCCCATCTCTTTGGTCTTCTTTTGGGATATTTATTTGATTAATTTGCTGTTTCTGTCTCGGCAGCGTCGACAGCTTCCTGCGGTTCTGCACTCTCTGTGCCCTCAGTACTCTCTGTCTCCGC